>JACCDO011484752.1_pt1 | contig 39823 bp, 42 predicted proteins | sample 7446101 | NCBI WGS metagenome assembly JACCDO01 (sample SAMN15323440, study PRJNA562643) | freshwater metagenome | isolation source: river surface water | place: USA:Blue River Watershed | collected 2017-08-16 | reverse complement strand
CATAGGATACTATTTTTTGGATGGATTGGTTGGTGGATTGGTTTCACATTTCTTTTTTTTTACTTCTTTCACTCTCTTCCTTTCTTCCTCTTCTCTCTTTATTTTTACTTTTTTATTTTTTTCTTTCTTTCACTCTCTTCCTTTCTTCCTCTTCTCTCTTTATTCTTACTTTTTTACATTTTTTATTCACATCGTCTAATAAAGTTTTTACGCTTTTGTCTATAGAAGAATTATTATCTATTACATTCGCGTTATTATTATTTTTTAATTCTGTTGGTGTGGGTTCTGTTGGTGTGGGTTCTGTTGGTGTGGGTTCTGTTGGTGTGGGTTCTGGTGTTGCTGGTGTTGTTGCTGGTGTTGTTGCTGGTTCTGTTGCTGGTGTTGTTGCCGGTTCTGGTGTTGTTGCCGTGAGTTCTGTTGCTGGTTCTGGTGTTGCTGGTGTTGTTGCCGTGAGTTCTGTTGCTGGTTCTGGTGTTGTTGGTGTGGGTTCTGTTGGCGTAGGTTCAACTGGTGTGGGGTTATTTTTGCCAAATATATTTGATAAATGAAACAAAGAAGAATCATTTTCTTTTTTCTCTTCCGGTTCAGCCGGTTCAGCCGGTTTATTAAATTCCGATGAAATATTTTCGCGTGTTTTGTCCAAATAGGAAAATACATTTTCGACCGTGCTTTTGGGTGGTTCTTCGGATTCTCCTGGTTTATCTAAATTAATTTTCACTGTATTCCACTCCAATTTAAACATTTGTATAAAACGTTCAAATGCGTTTTCAAAAGTCTTATAAGGCCAGGTTGAATTCGGATCACCGCCTCCCATCATCCGATCAAAAGAACCATCTTCGTTCAAATAAATAATTCCTTTATATCCTTCGTCGTCGTTATCATCGCTACATTTCGTAATTGTAATAAATCCATCATCGTCCTTTTGGTCCGTCGATTTGTTTATGACGGGTGGCTCGTTTGCAGATTGGGAAGGTTTATTTCCCGAAATGGTTTCGTCGGTCGCCGTTTCCATTGTGTTTTCTATATTGTATCCGTATAATATCTATTCTTGGTAAATTACACAAATCATAGGAATAATCATTCGTGTAATTTTTATTTCGTTTTTTTAAGTTTACATACACAAACACAATTTACACCAAAATAGGATAACTTGCTTCCATCAAAATACCGCATTGACCGGCTCCTCCATTATACTTCGCGCCTCTCCCTAAATAAATGTATCCCTCATCGCCCCAACTGGACGCCCAACTGTTCTTCACCTTGTAATAATCGACGCCATCCATGGTGCCATATCCCACTGCGAGAACACCGTGGTCCAGATTCGTTCCACAACTCGCGGTGAATACGCCGCTCTTATACAACTGGAACTCGCGTTGGTCCGCCTCGATGGCCACACTGACGGGTTGTTGTGCCAATGCGGTCATCATGGCCGTGTCCGAATTCGCCGTCACATCGACATACTTCGCAATATCACTATTGGCTACATTGGAACACTTTTGGCACTTGCCCGCGGTCATCGTTGTGCCAGAAACATAGGGATAATCCTTTTCGCTACAAAGTCCATTGTTCTTTCCAATCCAAGAGAAAGCGTTATCCATCAATCCCCCATTACAACCGTGGTCCTTTCCGCCGTTTCCGAATGTATCGCAATCGACCAATTGTTGTTCTGAGAAACTGGCCAATGTTTTATATTTCAAGTAATAAGCTCCTTCCAATGCGCCCGTGGTGGAAAAGGACCAGCAACTCCCGCACTGTCCCTGGTCCTTGACGGGGGTCACCGCGCCGGCAGAAACCCAATCGACGCTGGCAGGAAGGGACAAACGGATGTCGCCATTTTCCAATTGAAGAGCGCGATAACGACCACCCTCCGGAGTGGGAGTGTGAATGGACAATCCACGATAACCGCGAATCATAGCCACGTATTCTTCGTGGGACAACGCGGAAAATTGGTTATGGCCCAACTTATAGGTCAAATTCATTCCGTTCACACGTTGGATGAAAAAATGGTTATCGACCCACTGGTCGAATGCGTTTCCCTCCTGTTCCATGGTCCCATAGGAAATATTATGTTCGTTCATCCAGATGCGAAACATATTCGCTAAATTCGACGAAGAAGCATATGCGAATGGGACCAAACAAAGAATAGCGAAAATATGTAAAAAGTTCATTTTTGTTTTGTTTTTAAAATGTTTGAATTGTGTGTGGGATGGTAATATATTACTATTGACTCTCGGCTTTATGTTGTTTGTGAAAATGTGTTTAAAAGGTTGTGTTTAAAATGCAAATATTATTATACACGATGGAACAATTCTATAAATTGCGTGATTGGGTTGATATTCATAAATTGGATTGGATGTATTTATCTTCCAATCCAAATGCTATTTCATTTTTGGAGATGAATGTGGATAAAGTAAATTGGAATAATTTGTCTTTGAATCCTAATGCAATTCATCTTCTGGAGAATAACTTAGATAAAGTAAAATGGATTTGGTTATCTATGAATCCTAATGCAATTACTATTTTGGAAAATAACTTGGATAAAGTATATTGGTATCCGTTGTCTCATAACCTAACTGCTATTCATATTTTGGAGAATAATTTGGATAAAATCGATTGGAATATTTTGTCTCGAAATCCAAATGCCATTCATTTATTGGAGAATAACTTGGATAAAGTATATTGGTTTTGGTTATCTTTGAATCCCAATGCGATTCCTATTTTGGAAAATAACTTGAATAAAGTGGATTGGTATAATTTATCTGAAAATCCCAATGCGATTCATATACTTGAAAACAATCTAGATAAAGTAAATTGGTATGCTTTATCTAAAAATCCCAATGCGATTCCTATTCTGAAGAATAACTTAGATAAAGTCAATTGGTCTGGGTTATCTTGTAATCCCAATGCGATTCATATTCTGGAGAAGAATTTGGATAAAATAGATTGGTATGATTTATCTTCCAATCCCAATGCGATTCATATTCTGGAGGAGAATTTAGATAAAGTACATTGGAATAAATTATCTGAAAATCCAAATAGTATCTCTATTTTGGAAAAGAATCTAGATAAAATAAATGGGGAGAATCTGGATAAAATCGATTGGCAATCATTGTCTCTAAACCCAAATATATTTACTTATGATTACCAAAAAATGCGAGAACAAACCATGAAACCCGGTGGATTGGCCGAACAATTGGCAGCTGCAGTGTTTCATCCTCTGAGACTACATCGCCTATGCGAACAATACGATATAGAATTTGATGAATTGATGGAAATGTATTAACCTATCACGTCCTGAAAGGACGGATTGTATCCATGGATGTCTCTCTGATTCCCCTTCAGGGAACCTAGGTTACCCTTCAGGGTAATCAGTAAGTCCATCGGTTAAAAAAAAAATTGAATATATATTTTTTTCAATAGTATAGAATGTGTATATTATTGAAACGAAACAAATTATAAAATGTTCTATAAATTGCGTGATTGGGTTGTTGTTGACAAATTAAATTGGAGTTTATTGTCGTATAATCCCAATGCGGTTCATATGATTGAAACGAATTTGGATAAGGTGAGATGGGACTTTTTGTCATTTAATGAAAATGCGATTCCTATTTTGGAAAAACGGATAGACAAGGTGGATTGGAGATGGTTATCTATGAATCCGAATGCGATTCGAATGATTGAACAGAATCTGGACAAAGTCGATTGGATGCGTTTATCTCAAAATCCGAATGCGATTCCGATTCTGGAAAAGAATCTTGATAAAATATGTTGGAAGCAATTATCGAATAATCCGAATGCGGTCCACATTGTCGAACAGAATATGGACAAAGTGAATTGGATGTATTTGTCTCAAAATCCAAACGCGATTCCTATTTTAGAAAAAAATTTGGACAAAGTGGATTGGCTGTGGTTGTGTCGTAATCCCAATGCCATTCCTATTCTGGAACAAAACATGGATAAAGTCGATTGGTATTGGTTATGTGAAAATACCAATGCGATTCATTTGCTGGAAAAGAATTTGGATAAAGTGGATTGGTGTACGTTATCCTATAATTCCAATGCGATTTCCATTTTGGAGAAAAATCTACATCGAGTGAATTGGATATCGTTGTGTTATAACCCGGGAGCAATTTCCATTTTGGAGAAAAATCTGGATAAAGTCTCTTGGTCGGCATTGTCGAAAAATCCGTCCATATTTACCTATGATTACCAAAAAATGCGGGAAATCACCATGAAACCCGGTGGATTGGCCGAACAATTGGCAGCTGCAGTGTTTCATCCTGAGAGACTACACAGACTCTGTGAAAGATACAATATAGAGTTTGATGAATTGTTGGATCTGTATTGAAAAATTGTGGGTGGGGTATTTGTTATATAAAAAAATAAAAAAATTGATTCTTTTTTATTTTTATTGGGATAGAACACATATAACCAACAAATTATTATAATCAAAAAAAAATAAACGATGGAACAATACTATAAATTACGTGATTGGGTTGATATAGATATATTAAATTGGAATTTATTATCTTCCAATGAAAACGCTATTCCATTATTGGAGAAGAACACGGATAAAATAGATTGGTATAATTTATCTTCCAATCCCAATGCCAATGCCATTCCTATTTTGGAACAAAACTTGGATCAAGTGGATTGGTCTGAATTATCTAGAAATCCAAATGCTATTCCTATTTTGGAGAAGAACTTGGAGCAAGTGGATTGGTATTCTTTATCTTCCAATCCCAATGCCATTCCGATTTTGGAACAAAACCTGGAACAAGTGAATTGGTATTTGTTATCTTACAATCCCAATGCTATTCCTATTTTGGAGAAAAAATTGGACAAAGTGGATTGGTATGGTTTATCTAACAATCCCAATCCCAATGCTATTCCTATTCTGGAGAAGAATTTGAATAGAGTGGATTGGTCGGCATTATCTTCCAATCCCAATCCCAATGCGATTCCTATTTTGGAGAAGAATTTGGATAAGATTCATTGGGATAGGTTATCTTTTAATCCAAATGCTATTCCTATTCTGGAGAAGAATTTGGATAAGGTTCATTGGGATACTTTGTCTTTAAATCTAAATGCTATCTCTATTTTGGAAAAGAATCTGGATAAAGTCGATTGGAATACTTTATGCATGAATTCAAATGCGATTCCTATTTTGGAAAAAAATAAGGACAAAATAAATTGGAATTTATTGTCTATAAATCCAAATATATTTACCTATGATTATGAGAAAATGAGAGAACATACTATGAAACCCGGTGGATTGGCCGAACAATTGGCTGCCGCCGTGTTTCATCCTGAGAGATTGAACCGTCTATGCGAGCAATACAATATAGAGTTTGATGAATTGATGGAAATATATTGAAAAACAATTGTTTGGTATTTGTTATAAAAAATAAAAAAATTGATTTGTTTTTTTTATTTTTTATTGGGATAGAACACATATAACCAACAAATTATTATAATCAAACAATAAACGATGGAACAATTCTATAAATTACGCGATTGGGTTGTTGTTGATAAATTAAATTGGAGAATATTATCCAGAAATCCAAGGGCTATTACTATGTTGGAGAAGAATTTGGATAAATTGTATTGGGCTGAATTGTCTTTGAATCCTAATGCTATTACTATTTTGGAAAAAAAATTGGATAAAATAGACTGGTATGCTTTATCTAGAAATCCAAATGCTATTCCTATTTTGGAGAAGAATTTGGATAAAGTGTATTGGGCTGAATTATCTGGAAATCCCAATGCTATTCCTATTTTGGAGAAGAATTTGGACGAAGTGAGTTGGTATTGTTTATCTGGAAATCCCAATGCTATTCCTATGTTGGAGAAGAATTTGGACAAAGTGAAATGGTATCGTTTATCTATAAATCCAAATGCTATTCCTATGTTGGAGAAGAATTTTGACAAAGTGAAATGGTCTGCATTATCCAGAAATCCCAATGCAATTCATCTTCTGGAGAAGAATTTGGATAAGTTGTGTTGGAGTGCATTATCCAGAAATCCCAATGCAATTCATCTTCTGGAGAAGAATTTGGATAAAATAGATTGGTTGGAATTATCTTTGAATCCTAATGCTATTCCTATTTTGGAGAAGAATTTAGATAGAGTAATTTGGCATAATTTAGCCAGTAATCCAAATGCTATCCCTATTTTGGAAAAGAACCCAGACAAAATATGTTGGGCATTATTGTCTCTAAACCCAAATATATTTACCTATGATTACGATAAAATGCGAGAACATACCATGAAACCCGGTGGATTGGCCGAACAATTGGCAGCTGCAGTGTTTCATCCGGAGAGACTACACAGACTCTGCAAACAATACAATATAGAGTTTGATGAATTGATGGAAATATATTGAAAAAAACCGATCACATTTTGAATCCGGCGCGAATGACGTGGTCGATGGGAGAAATAGTTAAAACGAATTCATGGTAAGTATAGTTATCGACTTTTTTAATGGAATGGATTCTGGTCAATATTTTGATTTCTGGTAAATAGACCATATATGAAAATGACGCGTCGGTTTTCTGGATACGGTCAAACACAATGCCTTGGTGATGATGCTGCATCCATTCCGGATGCGCATAACACTTGGCGACCGTGTCGCAATCCATTTGGACTTTTCGAATCGATCGCATGGTTGCATTGATGTATTCGACTTGTTTCGGGTGTGTCCAGAATTCGAGAAAATGGGAGGCGTGTTCGTCTAATTCCACGCCGAATGCGCGATTCAAGAACAACATCTGGTTTAATAAATCCACGATGCGTCGTATAGGGCTGGTAATATGAATATAATATTCGGTATCGAGGAAATCGTGGACAATTGTCTTTTCCTCCCCATCTTCTTCAGATAAGAGACAATATACTCCCGTCGTATTTTTCCAGCCTCCAATCAATCGTCGGGTGTCTCCCGTAATTTCCATAGGAATATCATTCGTGTGTGTTTCCATTTTCGTCATGTCTTTGTAACCTGCACGACGGAAAATTCCGGTGTTGTATTCCGTGGCCAACTGTTTTCCAATGGCACTATTCATCCGGACCATCCAAAAAGCGACGATGTCGTGACTATCGGTCGAATTTCGTTTATCCAATGCCACCGTCGCTTTCTTTAATAGTTGGAATCCGGTATCTGTTTCGAGTTCCGGTGAATCGTAGCAATAATTTTTCGCGATTTTAATAGCGGAGTGAATAAATGTGCGTTTATCTAAGGACGTGTCGACAACTTTTCCGCTTTTTGTGTTAACTGAAATATTCCACTGGACTGCGAATTTCGTATTGCCGTCTGCCACCAGACTACATAATTGTTCGCTGAGAAGAGCGGGTATCATTGGTCGCCTGTAATCGGGTAAATAAATAGTAGAAACGCGGAGACTGAAAGACGGCCAGAGATTGAGCCGGTTCATCCAAACGTATACACTGGAAATATAGACAGAAATATGAATAATATCCGGATTATCTGTGTCGGTCGTTACACAAAATGCGTCGTCGAAATCGCTCGAACCGCGAGGATCAATAGTAAATATATGATTGTCAATTGTGGTCCTATCCTCCACTTTATTTTCTTTTTGTTCAATAATAATTTGTTCTATGGTTTTCGATTGGGCGCGGCAATGGTTTTCGTGTATATGAAATACATTATTGGTCAATTGTTTGAAATCGGCGAACCCGTCGTTTGTAATAAGACTTCGGGAATGGAGTTGGTATTCATAGAACGCATTTAAATCGCTGGTGTGTCCAATGACTTGTTCTAATTTGGCTAGAGGATGCTGACCTTTCCATTCATCGAATTTAACGAGAACGAATTTATTTTCCTGTTTTTTATTGAATTCGATTTTAGGACTATAGGGAACTAAAAATGCAGGTAAATATCGGTCATTCGGAATACATTTATAGAGTAATCGTTTCCCGTTTTGACTTCTCCCGTATGTTTTATTTGTCTCTAATTCTAGGACAGCGGCAATCAATTGGTTCCGGGTCGGAGAATATTCGATTTTGGGAGAACAGTTAAACCCATTTGGCCAAGAAATCACGTCTCGACTAAATAAATGGTCTTTTGCCGGATTACAACAAACATCTTCGTCGAATTCGATAGAATTGTATGTATCGGTGGTCAAATAATTCCATGAGCCATAATCGCGACTGTGAATCATAATTACATATTTTTGGTTATTTTGGCCGACCATATTAGTGCATTTATTGTATTTTAATAAAACTATTTATATATTAATCGTAATGTTTATATATCATTTGTCAAAAATACTCAAACAATAATGCCTCCTAAAAAAACAGTAAAATCTTCTTCAAAATCAATCAAAGTCGGTGTCGACGGATATTTGGTGATTGTGGAATCGCCATCCAAGTGTAAGAAAATCGAGGAGTATCTCGGTGCCGCCTACCGCTGTATTTCGTCGAAGGGTCATTTCCGCGAAATTGGCGGCCTAAAAAACATCGATACGAAACACGATTTCAAATGTTCCTATAGGATCATTGAAACGAAGGAGGACCACGTGGCGTGGATGCGTTCCATCATTTCGACGTATTTGGGTGACAATATTTTCTTGGCGTCCGACGACGACCGTGAGGGCGAGGCCATTGCGTGGCATATTTGCGACGAATTCGGGCTCGACGTCGCGACGACGAAACGCATTGTGTTCCGTGAAATCACGTGTGCAGCCATTCAAGCCGCCGTGTCGAATCCACGACACATTGATATGAATTTGGTGGCGGCGCAACACGCGCGGCAAGTGTTGGATTTGGTGGTCGGATACCGCATTTCTCCCGCGTTGTGGCGCGCCATTTCCAATAGCAAGAAAAACAGTTTGTCTGCCGGTCGATGCCAGACGCCGGCGTTGCGGCTCGTGTATGAACGCGAACTCCAAATTCGCGCGGCTCTCAATGACATCCGTGTCCAGTATCGTGTGGTCGCCGCGTTTTTCGACCGCGCGTTGCCGTTTGTTTTGCAAAGCAGTAACGAAGGGACTGCGGGCCTTGTGCAGGGAGACCGTGCCATTATTACGACGGAAAAAGAAATGTTGGAATTCATCGAAAGGAGTCGCGACCATTCACATCGGATGGAACTGGGCGCCGAACGCGTGTCGACGAGAGGTGCCCCGAAACCGCTCACCACGTCGAAATTGTTACAAGCGGCGAGCAGTCAATTGTCCCTATCGCCCAAACGCACGATGGAATTGGCGCAGATACTCTATCAGAGCGGACTCATTACGTATATGCGCACGGAAAATACGAAATATTCCTCCGTGTTTTTGGCACAAGCCCGCGAGTTCATTTTAAAGAAATATTCGTCGGTGGCGATGAATCCGGAGAAATGGTTGGCCGATTTCGCGGAAATAGAGAACCGTGATTCCGCGAATCCCCACGAAGCGATTCGACCAACGAATTTGGCGATGATTTCGTTCGACAACGAGAACGCGGCTCTCGTCAAGTTATACCAATTTATCTGGAGAACGACCGTCGAAAGTTGTTTGGCTCCCGCCAAATACAATACGGCCAATATCACAATCACGTCTCCCTATCCCGAAAACAAATATGTCTATGGTTGGGAATCGCCTATTTTCCTCGGTTGGAAAATCGTGGAGGAGACGTCCAAATCCGACACGAAAAAATACGAGGAGAGCCGCGACAGTGCGTCCACGGTTCCGCCGCTCTTTTATTTCCAGACGTTTTTGGCATCGGGTGCACCAGTGCCCCTAAAAACGATAGAAGCGAAATGTGTGGAGAAGAACGCGCCTCCCGCACATTACACGGAGGCGTCGCTCATTCAGAAATTGGAGGATTTGGGCATCGGGCGTCCGTCTACGTTTTCGTCGTTGGTGGAGACGATCCAGGACCGCGGTTACGTTCTTAAGGCGGACGTCGCCGGACGCGAAATGGAGTGTACCGAATTTATAGTGAAATATGGACCGACCAATACGGGATCGGTGTCTCTCGAGACCATCCCGCGGAAAAAGCGGTTCGGCGAAGAGAAAGGGAAATTGGTTCTTCAACCCATAGGAGAAATTACTATAGAATATTTGATTCGCGCATTTGAACCACTGTTTCGGTATGAGTATACTGGGCAAATGGAGCGCGCGCTGGACGTCATTGCGTCGTCGTCGTCTCAAAAACAAACATTGGCCGAAGCGGAATCGCTAGCCATTACCCTATGCCGCGAATGTTACGACGAAATCAGTGGACTCCTGAAATCCACCCAATCCGTCGAAAAAGAAACGCCGGAAGACCCGGACTCCTTAGACGCACCGGTGCACCTAACAACGGACCGCGTGGCGTTTCCGGTCAAGGGGGAGTCGAACAAGCACATCATATTTCATCCCTATGGCATTTCGGTGCGAATCACGGAGACACCGGAACAAGGTGGAGAACCATCCACGAAATATGTGAATGTGAGGCCCGATTTCGAGTTTGACGTGGAGACGGCTCGTCGTGGTGAATATACCTTCGCGGAATTGGTGGAATCGGGTTTAGGCGAATACGAGGGATATCCTCTCCAAATCAAGAGAGGAAAATACGGCGAATATGTTCAATGGAATACGAATACGCTTTCTTTGAAAGCGAGCGGCGTGAAACCTCCCTATACGCGTCATAAAATCGTGGAATATATAGAATCGAAAATGACAAAAGAAACAACAGAGCCCACGCCAAAAAACAAGATGATATTGTTGGAACTGGACGAACATACGTCAGTGAGAAATGGAAAATACGGGCCGTATATATTCCATCAACCACCGAATCAAAAGAAACCGGATTTCCATTCTCTCAAAGGATTCAAAGGAAATGTGGAATCGAGAGAAGATATTTTGAAATGGATCGATACGAAAATCATTGGCCTCCAAATAAAACGATAATTCTCCCATCAATATAGAAATAAAAATGGATCAATCCTCTCCCTATTTTACTTACGCGAAAAATGTAACATTCGTGATATGTTTCATCATTTCCTTCGCGTTAATGGAAGGCCCCAAATCGATGGAAACGATAGGAATTATCTTATTTCTATTGGTCCATTTCATATTTTCCCTCTCTTATGGGAAAGACGTTATGGGATTTTTCATGGCAGAACGGAAATCGTTGGGATATACATTGCGTCTCGTTTCCATATTTGTGTCTTTGGTGTTGAGTGTGGCGGCGGCAGTGATGTTCGCCCTGACCATCGCCAAACTCCAGTCGACTTTTTCGGCGGCGGGTCAACCGATTACGTTGAATGGAGAAAACCGCGAAAAATTGGACAAATTAGAAACGATTTTTATCACGGTCGTGGTGTTTTTAGGCACGATGGGATTAAATGTCTATTTCAACAACGCATCACTGTTCAAATTCATGTTCGATTCTCTTCGCACAATCAACAATGTCGGCCAATATTTGATGTTGGTGTTGCCTTTTGTGTGTTTTGGGGTGGGCAGCGCATTATACGAGAGAATGCGCAAGTTCTGCGACAGCGATGGCATTCAATCCTTCAAGGACAATTTCCACAAAACGTATTGGTTGTTGTTTGGACTCGTCGGGTTGTTTTTGTTCAAGATGTTCATGGAGAATGTCGTCTTCCCCCATTTCCGCGATTCGACGCATCTCTTGAACAATCCGACGATGTCATTCTTTGGCACGAACGTATTTGCGTGGGACGTATTCTTGGATTTAGCGAAATGGATTCTCTCGATTTGCGCCGTGGTTTTCGCCGGATTCACGATTCGCGACTATATGCGTCTCAACAAAAAGGATGGATGTTTCAAGCACGATTTAGCGAATTTGTATGTGATTTTCATAACGTGTCTCTTTGTCATTTTCTTTTTAACCGTAGTGACGCCTCTCCAATTGACGCAATTGGTGACGACCATCGTGCGATATTTGGTGCCTCCCACCACCTTGGCACTCAGCGCATATTTGGTTTACTTGACCAATGATATGGCTCATTTGTCGAGAACGGGATTGGTGTCATAAAAAATGTTTATTTTTGTTGTCACACATTGGTTGTAGTATCTACAACATGGGTTTCAATATAATAAACATTATTATATAATTTATGAATTTCATTGTCGTTATCTCCTTTTTTAATGCCAAAAAAATACAAATCTTTACTAAACGTATTATAGTAAGTTTTCCAAATGACAAAAAGCTCATTCAATGGCAATACAGCATTTAAATCTTGTTCAGTCAAGTTCTTATAATAATCTTGCATGTCTTCGAAACCACATATTGTTCCGTATGATTGATGTGGTTTACATTTACGTGTTCCATGTTCAGGGCGGCCAGTTGATGCGCAAGTAAATACGAATAATCCATTTGGTTTTAACAATTGGTATATTTTTAAAAAGGACGCAACATACTCTACGTCATGTTCAAAACATTCTGTGCTAATTATGGTATCAAAATAATTATTTTCAAATGGCAAGTCTTTTGTTCGTGATACGCATGTAACATTCGATGACGGACTTACATCATTGCAATGATAATCACAACAGCTAAATACAATTCTATTGTTACCATTTATATCTCCGCCTCCAACATCAAGAACAACTTTATTATTAAAAAAACTGGAAAAAGATAATGCAACAAAATAAATAAAATGAACGGCCTCTTTATGCATATTATATATTATATATTATACTATATATTATATAGTATATAGTATATAGTATATAGTATATAGTATATAGTATAGGGTTATTTATTCATTTTTACCTTTATTCTATCACGTTATGAAAGGACGTGATATGTTATCGGTCCACAAAATTGCTCTTCGCTTGTGAAGCGATTTTGCGTTTAGTTGTCAGAATGAAACGAATAACTAAAAGTCGATGCGATACGAACATTCCTCTGGAATAGGATGAAATACTGCAAGAAATGCTCTTTCAAAATAATGTGCTGCTTCTTCATTTTTATCGCTATCCACGTAACGAATTAAATCCATGTATGACTCTTTACTTCTATTTAAAATATGTTCTCGTGATACTGAAAATATACCAGTATAATTGATGTAGTTTACAGTTATACCAGGAAACACTTTATTATACCAATTTCCAAATGGACGAATAGAACACGGTTTTAATTCATTATAACTATTTTTTTCTCTATTTTTTGAGTTTGTATTATGCCATTTTTCTAACGTAAAATCATATAAATCGACATTTACACCATTTTGTGTTTGTTGATGTATAAAAAAAACACTATTATTTGTGAATTCAGTTGTGTTTATGGTATTTAAAGTCAATTGTTTCTTGTGTTCATCCATACAAGAACCAGGAAGAAAAACCGTAACGTCCGCTAAACTATTATAGTCGTTTATTATATGATAAAGGTATGTATGAACGCACACACCGACATTGTCAAGGTTTACCACATTTTTTAAGTTAGGTGGTCTATAAAAATTTTCATTATCTCCTTTATTGTAAATAATTACTGGGTATTTTGAAAAAGGTTCGTCTTTTAACCATTCTAAATCCTCATTATACCGTGCAATTACAAGTTCAATTCTGTCATGAGACATGGGTTCTTTTCGTTTTATTGTAGACGCTAAAAATAAACACGCACATAAAATAACAATAAATAAGAAAATTATAAAGTGGATTATCTTTATTTTAAACATTACGTTACCTACTTTATGAACCGATAAAAAATAATCAAATAAACATAAACATACATATTTATTTGTTGTCATAAACGACAAAAATAATCAAAATATTCGAGAGTCGAAATGAAATATTACGAAACGAGTTATGAAGAGTATATCCGTTCCTCCCGAAAATACGACATTCATCCCGAAATGGTCCCCATATTGTCGCAATTCCCGGCCCATTTGGCCCAATGTCCCAACATCATTCTCTATGGTCCGTCCGGCGTCGGAAAATACACCGTTGCCCTCCGCATCATAGAGAAGTATTCTCCATCAAAACTGAAACATTTCAAACACATGACCATCCATTCGGCGGCCAACGTGGCGACGACCTCCGTGAAAAACGTCGATTGGACCATTCGCATCAGCGACGTCCATTACGAAATCGATTTCGCTCTCCTAGGATGCGAACCGAAAAAAGTCTGGAACGACACCTTTTTCCAAATCATCGAAGTCATTTCCATTAGTAAGGAGCGCGCGGGTATCATCGTATGTAAGAATTTCCATACGATCTATAGTGAATTGTTGGACGTGTTTTACAGTTACATGCAGCATTGTCGTATATTGAATGTCCACGTCGCGTTTCTTTTTTTGACGGAGCACGTCAGTTTTTTGCCGAGCAACATCGTGGGTTGTTGCCAAATCGTGTCGGTGCGTCGACCGAGTGACGAGGCGTATTTGCGGTTGGCGGAGCAGGGGTCATCGGTGAATTATTCGGGGACAAAAATATTTAAATTCGAGAATCGTCTCTCGCGAATCGGTGTGTCGGACCAGCGTCTCAAAACCAACGCGCGAGAAAATATGAAGACCATCTCGAGAGAATCGGTCATGAACTTGAAAGAGACGCAGTATTTGGCGTTGGCGGACAATCTGGACCAATTGCCGAAAGAGCTGTTCAATTTGGTGTGCGACAGTATCGTGAACGAGATGGATGTGGCGGGAGCGTCGCCTACAACAACCGCTTTACCAATGGATTACGCGAAATTCCGCAATAGTCTCTACGACATTCTGTTATACGGAATCGACATTACGGAATGTATTTGGTATATATTGAATCATTATGTGGAGATAGGGAAATTGGACCAGACTCGGTTTAGCGAAATCATTCCGCGAATCCATTCTTTTTTGAAATACTACAATAATAACTATCGTCCCATTTACCATTTAGAGAGTATTTTCGTCTATTTAATATCGCAAATCTATTTTACTTCTTCTCCCAAACCCCCAAATAAATGCGAACCAAACAAGATGCCTATAGGATACTTGAGTTAGACAAGGAACCACTCCGTGATGGAGGTAATGATATATCCACGGAACAAATCAAGAAACAGTATCGATTGATGGCTCTCAAATATCATCCGGACAAGTCGAAAGACGTGGATGCCAAAGATAAATTCATTCGAATTCAAGAGGCCTATCGCTTTTTATTGGATTCGGATTCGGAATTGGAATCAAATGGTCGAGAGACGACACCAGAAATGGCTTCGTATGAAAAAACAATGGATGACTTTTTGAGTTCGTCTGTTTCGCCGAAATACGCGCTCCTCTTGAAAAAGATTCTTCGTGTCCTCTCGAAAACGGGATTGAAAGACCTGCTCCGACGTTTGAATCGCGATACATTGGTGAAGTTGCACGAATTAATGGAATTGTATAAAGACGCGTTTCACATAGACGACTCGGAGTTTACGGAATTTACGACAAAAACCGCGGAATCGAATTCTCCCGAAAATGGTCGAGAGAATGACGCGACTCGAGCAGTAGACCATAGGATCACCTATATTTTGAATCCCTTTATAGAAGATTTGATGGGCGACAATGTGTTTCGTCTGAAACACGGCGACCAATTCTATTTGGTTCCTCTCTGGCATTCGGAAACCGTGTTCGAAGACGAATCGTCGGGAGAAGAATTCCGTGTGTGTTGTTATCCCATTTTACCGGAAAATATGGACATTGACGACTATAATATATTGTCTGTATGGCTAGATATACGCGTCGACCAAATATGGAATCGTGAACATATGGAAATCGACGTGGGAGGAAAAATGGTCGATTTACCAACCAATTTATTGAGATTCACGGACAAATCGCAAGAGATTCTCATAATGGGGAAAGGCGTTCCTCTCGCCAATTCGCAAAATGTATTTGACGTGAGTCAACGCCAGAGCATTCGTTTCCGCATTCGTTTGTCTCTATAGAAACATTGTATGTTGGATATTGTATATTTTACACAAAAAATTATACAATATAACCCGTATGTTTCCTCCCGATTGCACGCTAACAACGGCCTGTTTTGACCTCTCGAAATACAACGCAAAATCGCGACCTCCAGAGGAATCGATGAAAACGATGGAGGCTCTATTGAAAACCCCGTGTTATTTGGTCATATATACAGATGCTGTGTTGGAACCCCATATTCGCGCCTGTCGTGAAAAATATGTGAACGCAAATTTGACCAAGTATCATATCATCGATGTGACGGAACTCGACGCATTCCGTCACCTCTCGAAAGTCAAAGAGAATCGCCAGAAATATCACCCCACAAAAGACGAACGCACCTGTGCCGAGAGCCATCTCGTCTGTTGTAGCAAATTCGAATTGGTCCTCAAAACCATCAAAGAAAATCCTTTCGGAACGTCCAAATTCGGCTGGATAGATGCGAACGTCGGCGTCGATTTCTCCAAGATATGCACGAATTATAGGAATCATATGTTGTTAAGGGTATTGGATAAATGTGACGCCACGAGATTCCATCTCCAGATTCTCAATGTGTGTGACAAGAAATACATTCAGGAGGAGAATTTGCGCGAATATTACGGTCGGTATCAATGGCTTGTCTGCGGCTGTCTCTTCGTCACGGGCGCGGAAGTGGGTGTCCCGATATTGACGGATTTGGTGCGCGTGTTCGAGAGACACACGGAATTGGGATACGGGCACGGGGAGGAAATGTTTTATTTGGAAATATTGGAGAAATACAAGGATTCTATAGCGAAATCGTATGGGGATTACAACACGATTTTGGACAATTTCGTCGGGATTCGCGAGGGATTGCCCTATATTTTGAACGTGGCCAAGTTGTATACGAATTACGGATATCACCAAGAGGCGGTCGATTGTTGCAACAAAGTATTGCGCGAATTCGACGCGTGGGAACTGGAGATGAATTGGCCTCTCTATTATGGGTTCATGTTCGCGAAATACATTTCGTTGTATTACGTGGACATTCAGTTAGCCAAAGAATTGGTGGCGAACATATACAAATTGGTCGACACTGTTTCTGAATTTCGAGAGGAATACGAAAAAAACGCCGACTTTTATTCCTCTCAATACAAATACGTGGAATATTTATAATGATATACACTCTTTCTCTCTCTCTCTAACACGTAAACAAAATTGAAATGTTTTATATATATGTAAATATGTAATAACAAACGTATATATAAAATCCTTTAAAAAAAATGGTATCAACCCGTTTTCAATCAAAACGCAATCATATTGAAAAAATTTCGAGAAGTTTTCATCCCAATAAATTTCACAGTTTGGGTATTTATTATGGTTATCCAGATTGTTGTACAAAATATTTCGTTAGAAATATCTTGTGTATTGGTCGATTCGCTGCTCCGATAAAAAAATCCCCATCAAGAATACAATCTCGAGCTGGTAAGCATAGTGGATATATTCCATGTCCCTATTGTGCATGGAAAATAGTAACAAAACAAACCACAATAGAAAATTTAATTAAAAACCGAATTTGCGAATTTCCTTTTCCACAACAACAACCACATAGACATAAATATATATACAAATAATTATTTTTTATTTTTGTCTTAATTCGTAATTAAAATAACCGGAATTTCTCAAAAAATGAAAATAGAGTTCGTATTCGGAGGCGGTTTTGTCGGTAAAACTGGGTATATTGGACAAATAGGTAACATAAAACGCTTCCTTGTGCCGCAATTCCGTCATTCCCACAATAGAAATCAAATTCCGTGTTTCCATCATTCCGTATCCAACGTCGCCGCTTTTTTCGTCGACGCGCCGGAAATACGGGTCAAGCGCCGACATGTGATCAAATATGCGCGAATCAACCACCGCTTCTTTATAATCGCACATTATAATACCACCTTTCACCATAGATATGGGAGATTCAAACACCGTGTCCGCGTCCAACAATAAATGGCGCGTCGTAATACCACGAATGGTTCTCCACGCACATAAATGTAACAATTGCCGATAGTATATTTCATTCAGTAAAGTGGAGCTTGACTCCTGAATACTACTGTATGATTCCACTGTCTGTAAACTAAAGGGAAATTCACTTTCCAACACAATTCTACAGTTTGGTCGAGAGGGGATCAACGCGCTAATGTCAGCGGCGCTGGCGTCGGGCACAATCAAATGTAAAAAGCGAATGTCGGCCACGTTGGTGAGAGTTTTTTGAACAAAGTCGTCAATGTAATCGACGGATTTGCCTCTCACCGCACTCACGATATCAAATCGATTGTTGGCATAGGTGGCGTTGTCGAACCAATCGTGGAACGGGAAAACATCCATGTTTCGGAAATTGCGTTCCAATAGGTAATTGTTACATTCGATCACTTGTCCCGTAAACACTTCGTAATAGGTGATTAGACTATAGAGATATTGAACGTATTGTAAATAATCACCTAAACCTTCGAGCGCTTTTAGAACTCCCGTTTTGTGGTTGATGAGGAGGAAATCGACGTGTGGAATGGAATTGTTTTGGATAAAGGTGTCGAGACGGGCACAGGCGACGTCGTTTCCGTTAATGGTCATGGTTCCGTCATAATTGGTAGTGGCCGTCGGTGTGAACGTGATGCGGTCGGAATACGGCGCCAAATTGGCGGCACAAGCGGCGGCCATGGCGACGTCTCCCTCGAAAGCGTAAATGTGTGCATTCGGGAAATAATTGTAGAGCGCAATGGTTTCGCTCCCATCATCGACGATGATGTTGAAAATAATGTATTCCCTATTGAAATCCGCACCTTCGCGCATAAAATAGTCGTAAAACAATTTTGACATTGACATCCTATACTATTATATTCACAAAATTACCCGATGACTTACTGATTCCCCTTCAGGGAACCCAGGTTTCCCTTTTAAGGAAAATGAATAGGTCCGTCTCTTCTTCTTTTTTTATATGATCGGAAATAATCCTATTGTCAAAACCAATATAAAGCCACCGTTTATTAATAGAGTATAACACGAATTTAGCGCCTACTTTTTTCGCAACTCTCTCTCTTTTCTGCAACTACTCTTTTCGCAACTACTCTTTTTTCTCAAAAAACAAAATGTCAAGTTCCAAGTCTTCTCCCGTTGTTTTGTCCGTCGGTGAATGGAATCCCAGCTTAATCAAGTTCATGCAGCCCAAGGTGAATGAGCGTGGCGGCAAGTCCATTAATATTATCAGTGGACAGACCAATCGTTCTTTACACATTTCCACGCCTCTTTTGGTGACGTGGGGTATCAGTGATTTTGTCGACGAAAAGACCGGAGAATCGGACGGCAAGTATAGTATGTCTCTCAGTTTCCCCAACGAAGATTTCTCCACGGCTTCCACTCGCGATTTCTTACAAAAGCTAAAGGATTTCGAGAATATGATTCTCGACGCCGCCGTCAAGAATTCGGAAGCGTGGTGGGGCGAAGAAATGTCGAGAGAAGTGTGTAAGCATACTTTCTTTCCGTTTTTGAAGTATAGCAAGAACAAGGACACCAAGAAGATCGATTTAACGAAGCCACCCTCTATTCGCGCCAAAGTTCCCTACTACGACAATCGTTGGGCCGTGGAAATCTACGACATTCGTTCGAATATGCTCTTCCCCTGCGACAACGCCAATTTGACTCCCATTGATTTTATTCCTAAAATGAGCAGTGTCGCCTGCGTTCTCCAATGCGGCGGCATCTGGATTGGTGGCAAGGGCTGGGGTCTCACTTGGAAGCTCATTCAGTGTATTGTCAAGCCCAAGGAAGTGGTGAGTGTGTATGGCAAGTGCCACATCCAACTCTCCAATGAGGAGAAGGATACCATCGAGAAGCAGCAATTGAACGAGGGCGACGATATCGAACCTTCGTCTGGTTCCAATGCTCCTGCTGCTGCCACTTCAAATCAAAAGACGGCTCCTGCTCCTGCACCAGTTATTGCTCCGACTTCCGTGCCTGATACAGTTGTTCCTGACAGTGACGACGAACAAGAGCCTGTTCCAGCACCGGTAGCAGTCGCCGTTCCCGTTCCTGCTCCTGCTCCCGTAGAAGAGTCAGCTGCTGCACCAGTTAAAAAGACGGTGGTCAAGAAGGTGGTCAAGAAGGCCGCCTAGACAAACGAACAAATATAAATTCCTATAGGGAATTTATTTATATTTTGGCATATTTATTTTATTGTAAAAAATATACCAAAATGACTTTCTTTCATCAAGTCTCTCTAATAATAATGTGAGCCAATGGTGTATCGAATCACCACAATACCCGAACCACCAGCACCGCCGTTTCTATTTGACGATGACTGTGTATTCGATCCGTGTCCTCCATTTCCTGTATTTGTCGCGCCAGAGTCTCCAACATAATACACAGAATTTGCATTACTGATTATATCGTAATGTAGAACTGAACGGTCTCCTCCATTTCCACCAACACCGTATGTATTTCCGGTCAATGTTCCAACAGTGCCGGCACCTCCTGTTCCTCCAACAGTTCCAATTCGGTCATTTCCTTTGACAGCACTACCACCGCCACCGCCACCAGCTCCACCTCCACCGCCACCCGCCCCGCCTTCAGTTGGATTTAGTGCGCCTCTGCCTGAAACTCCCCCAATATAATGGCGACTACTGTATCCACCGTGTCCGCCAGACGCATTATAAATGTCAAATTGTGACGGACTGCCATTAGACCCGTCATATGAATTGTTGGGTCCTGACACGGACAATCCACCAGCACCTCCGGCTCCGACTTGTATTGAATATTTACAACAATAAGGCACCGATTTAATGATTCCCTGAACCACTTGTCCACCTCCACCGCCGCCACTGGCTGCATTATCGTGTGTCCCACCCCCACCACCGCCGCCACCAACGACCAAATACTCAATCGAGTCACAGTATTTTGGGGCCGTCCATTCAAACGCACCGACTTGGTTAAATGTTTCCGTAAAAACTGTCTGTTGTGTTCGCGTTTTCGGCACGCGACTAATCGAACATTGTTTGGACCGAATGTTTTTCGATCTCCAGTTTCGAATTGCCATGCTAAAATCAAATATACTATAATAGAATAATTTTATAGAGACATAAATATTTGATTCCATATATCTATAAAAAATTATAAAAAAAATGAACGCATTAAGAAGATCATCTCTCAAAATCCAATATTTATCCGACATTCATACCGAATTTGTGGGCGCACACGGAATCGAAGCGGCCATTATGCGCATTGTGCCCAAAGCCCCGGTGCTCGTATTAGCGGGAGACATTGGCGTGATCGGTTCCGACGAATATGCCCATTTTTTGACAACCGTGTCACAGAAATTCGACCATACTTTCTTCATTCACGGGAACCACGAGTATTATCGCGGAACAGCCATAAACGAATATGTCAAATACAAGAACGCCGTCGCGTTCTCTAAGAAGCTCGAAACACCTCGTCTCCATTTCCTCCATAATTCCACTTACGATTTGGACAATCGATGGAGATTCATAGGAACCACATTATGGTCGCACATTGAATCGAGAGAACATCTCATAACCGATTTTGAATCCATTCCATGGATGTTTCCCGAATACTGTAATTATCTCCATAAAAAATCGCGTGCATTTGTCCAAAAAGCAACGTCCCAGGCCGTCCAAGAAAACAAAATTCCTATAGTCATTACACATCATCTCCCGTCGTATCGATTGGTCGATCCAAAATACCGCGCTTACTCGAAATTCAATCAATGTTTCGCCAGTCATTCCGACGATTTAATTGACGGGTCGATAGCAGCGTGGATATATGGCCACACACATACTCCATCGCAAACATTATGGTCAAATGGAAAAACACAAGTAGTATGTAATCCTGTTGGATATCCAGGAGAACGAACCGACGTGGATTACGGCAAAACAATTGATGTTGTGGATGAGTGAATATATATAAATATACAACAACAATACAATAATAATACCACAATGGAAATTCTTATTTTATCATATGCAATTGGATTTGTATTGGGTTACAAAGTAAGTGAATATATCGAAAAAAGATTATGCTAAGGGAGAACACGACCTACGGTCGTCTTCTGTGAGCAACTGGTCTTTTCCACAAATTTGGAATTCATAATTTTCTATAGGAAAATATGAATTTGATATTTTTTAGTATCTAATTGACTAGACATTTTAGTATTTACATAATGGACGTTTTCTTTGTCGGCGATGTCGGGTTTTACGGCCACCTCTCGATTTTCGAAATGGTCTGGTCATTATTTCGTTTATATATTGTTTGTCCAATTCTCCAAACAAACTTCCTATTGTATGTTCGTCTTTATCAATACATACAATATTATTTATATCTCCAATTGGTGTATTATCTTGAAAATGACATTCTATGTGTTCAAACGTTCCTCTCAATCCTTCGTCAAAATTTCCGTCAAGAATTACCGGATGCTGAATAGTTTTGTGGAAATATATTAATTTTTCTAAAGGATTGATATGATAATTATCGACATCCAGTTCAACGTCTTCAAACATATCATTTAGTGTATCATATTGTTGTGTTTTTGTATTTCTTTTACTTTTATTGTGTTCATTGGATCTTGTATTTCGTAAAGTGTTATTCTGCGTTGTTTTTTTACTCATATATATTTTATCTTTGATTGCTTTATAATTTTCTTCTTTTCTTTTGCCAATGTGATAATGAAAATCAAATAAAACCCCATTTATTTGAGTCGGAATGAAAAAATGAATGGCATATGTGTATTCATTTTTATGTAACTTATTTGCATCACTCACATATATTTTCGTTTCATTTACTTTCATGTAAATACATTTATCTTTACTTTTTACAGCGGGTTTAATTTTTCCGTTTTTAGTGTTATAAAAATATAAATTTACACAGTCCGCATCATCGCGCGTTACATTTACCGGGTTCATATAGTAGTTGTAAAATGTTTCGTAGTTAAAAATAAATTGGCTGGACATTGTTTGTTGCTATATATAAATAATATAAATATTTTAACATAAAAATACATAATACATTGTCAAAATTAAAATGGAATATTCTCTATTTACCGTAACAACTAAAACAGAAACTTACAAATCAAAGATTATTCTAAGTTTAGATTATCCAAATGAAGGTGAAATTTATTCAAGAGAAACAATTACATTATGCGATAATGCGAATAATTTACACAATATAAAATTCACGATAAGTATACATTATTGTTGTAATCGTGAACTTCGTGAATATAATGTTACGAAAACATACTATAATTTCATTTTTAATGTCTGGTCTGGGAACTGTCCCAGAACTGTGACAGTTCCTATATCGAGAGGAATGGAAGCCCTGCTTCGTTTTAACGAAGCAGGACTGGACATTGAACAAAATACCGGACTCCAGACATTAATTATTCATTTTATTGAGAGTTGTTATTTTGACGAAAAGTTTTTTGAAGATTTGTGTGTAAAATATTTTGACGAAAAATATGTGCCACCAATTCCACACGAATCCAAACCAAACAAAAAAATTGTGCCCGAACCAATTATCGAATACCCCGACGGTCGATTCCACATACAAGAAAAAACGGAATCATATAAAAATGTAGTCACTTCTCCTCCTGAATATCCGTGTAGCGACATATCCACCACTTCCGAAACGGCTTGTGTCGTGGACAATGACACAAACACATCATACAATGTAACATTTACTTTTTTTTTACATTACTTTTTTGACTCGTGGTGCCATAAAAATTATTATCACTTTCAATTCGAGAGCTGTCACGATGAGCTCACCAAAAAGCAAATGGAAAAATACATCGCCGACCATTACTTTGATGATGTGTATTTTGAAAACTTATATGAATGCTAAGGGAGAACACGACCTACGGTCGTCTTCTGTAAGCAACTGGTCTTTTTCCACCCAATTTGCGATTTTTTTAGCGTTTTATTTTATACTATATAATATATAACAAAACGCAAATATGTATAAAATAACAAAATATTCGAAAACACAAGCGAAAAAATTGGGAGTAGAAATACGGCCCAGCGCAAACAAAACCAAGAAGATTGATGTTTACAAGAACAACAAAAAAATCGCGTCCATTGGTGCAATCGGTTACATGGATTATCCATCATTTATGGAGAAAAATGGAATACAATACGCGAAATCTAGGAGGAAATTGTACAAAATTCGCCACGAGAAGGACCGTAAAGTGAAAGGAACGGCAGGATATTATGCCGACAAAATATTGTGGTGAAACCGATGAAAATATAATGTTGAAATTTATTATTATATAAAAAGAATAAAGAGAATGCTATAGGAATATTATTACGGTATTATAAAATAAAAAAATGAATCATATACAATCTCCCGAAAATACTAGAAATGCTGCTGAAGTGTCGAACAACGACCACCCCCATTGTGCCTCCTCATCAACAACGGTCGACGATAGTCTCGATAAATTGGCGAATTATATATACGACCAATTTTCGTGTTACAAAATTATCAAGGACCATTGTAGCGTCGACTTTGACAAATCGACATTACCAGAAGATACTTTATGGTTACCGATTAAATCGGTCGACGGGGTTGAATGCGAAGTAAATATCAATTGGACGAATAATATATTTTCACTGAATGTCGTCCCAGACGATGAATACATGTATCCCTATACTCATAGTTTTTGGTATGGCAAAGACGTTGAGATAAAAAGAGACAAGATTAAATCCCAATTGAATGAAATGTTGGAAACGTTGGAAAAATTAAGATACAATCCAATGACGGGCTCATTTGATACAATGAATCATTATGCTTCGTTTGACTTCATTAAAAAAATGTCCAATGTGGAAATGCACGATCCAATTGAACACGACAGAGAGATATCAAACGCATATATACTTAAATATATGATATTGTGGGGTATGGCAATCTATGTCGCTTTTGTCCTTAGCACGCACTGTTCCACCCTGTTATAGAGATGCTACATTGCCGTAAATCGAGAGCATATGTGCGTTCGTGTTTCCCATTTCTTCGTATTTTTGTCCAACAATGGTTTTGGTCCCCACATCTCCGGTCAAAATGGCGTTGCGTATTCCGCGATAGAAATGTCCGTATAAATTGTTGGAACCTCGCATTCGCACGATTTCGACCATATATTCGCGAGATGTCCGGCTCATAAATACTTCGACGTTAACAAACGTCATCGAATTCAGATTATCGTGTAAAATGATATGCGTTTTGTAAAGCATTCCATTTTCCATCAAATATGTGCTCTTGTTTTTCGCCGGTTCGACATAGTGAATAATGCTGTCGCCGTTGAGTTGGACAAACGCCTGTATTCTCCGGGCAATTTCGTAAATGTCAATATTCTCTATAGGAATCTTTAAAAGCGGGTCAATCACGGCATAAATGGGCGTGTTGGCTTTGGATGGAGTATAATCTCCGGGTTTAATGGTTTCGGCCTTGTCCGCCGAACAAAATAAAGGAGGTTGTAATTTTAATATAGATTCCATTTTTTTTTCAAAATACAATAGAATATATATTTGTTTTCTTTTTAAGTCAAATATATATTCAATTTTTTGTTTTTTTTTTAGCGACAGATCTTTTTCTTTTCTCTTTTCTCCCTCTAAAAAACAAAGAATATCAACGAATCAACGAATACAAATATTTCACGACCGTAAACAATATGCCTCCCCACAACGTGTCTTGCATGGCAATCAAAGCATCGTATTTACTAAACAAAGCATAATTCACGCTATCGTATATTCCATAGGACAAAAAGCCGAGTAAAAACGTTTGTATGTATCCTACGTTAGGAACAATAGCAAATATGTAGAGGAGAGCCGTCATTGCCAAATAACTGAGTGCAGCGCCGACCCATTTTACGCTCACTTTTGCGTTCTGGACGAGTTCGATCATTTTGACGAAAGGTCCGGAAGTCAGTGATAAATACACGGCGTCGATGGACAATAACAAAAGCAATACATAGAATGCGTTTTTTAGGTGAAATGCGAGAGGAGAAGACGACAACATAAATTCCTATATATGTTTCTATAGGAATTTTATTCTTTTTATTCATATGGCAACAAAAATACCCCACAAATATATTCCTACGACTTTAAGTAAAAAAGACACGCGCAAACAACGCGCGGCTATTTTGCGAGCGAGGACGCAATACAAACGCGGGAAATACGTGGAACGGCCGAATCTGGCGTCGTTTCGTTCGCGCAAATCGGGACATATCGAGAGAGCGCGTCAAATCTATGATGTGGACAAAATTGTTCCCTCTCGCCGTCTCGCTAAAAAATCGGGATGTTCTATTGCTGCAATGAACCAAATTGTGAAAAAAGGAGAGGGAGCCTATTACTCGTCGGGGTCCCGACCCAACCAGACGGCGCAATCGTGGGCATATGCTCGTTTAGCCAGTGCTCTTACGGGAGGCAAATCCGCTATAGTAGATTATCATATATTGGAAAAAGGATGCGCGCATAACGGAACCGCCTATCGATTGGCTAGGAAAACAATGAAGAGGAAATAAAACACAGTTACGTCACGTCACGTCACTCGCTAAAGCTTGGACAATGTCTCTCGCGTGGCCGCGTCAATGTTATTCATAATGGTTTCTAATGACCGCACGTTGCTTTCCGCCAATAAAATATCATGGTTCAAAAACCCGATGATATCAAGGACCACTTTGGTGCGTTCCTGGGTCCATTTTTCACTGAGTTCGCGGACGACGGCGTCGGTATAAAAGAGGGAGAATCCGTCTTTTCGGAAAAGAGCGTCGTTATAATATTCGTCGACGTAATTGGAAATGAGAGAATAATAATAATTTAGGCACAATTTGACGACGGAACAATTGCGGTATGTTTCGGCCAATCGTTCGAGTCCTTTTTGTGCACTGATGAAAAGCGACCGGATTCGCGCGTTTTTTTTGGGAACCGCATTGGTCGAATCCGATTTGTCTTTTGCCAAGAAGGTGGCACAGGCGATTTGGATCGGGTTATAGAGATATTGAATGTCGGATTTGTTGGAATTGTATAGAATGCGACAAAGAGGTTGAAACGGTCCCGGTTCTTGGAATACGATGGTGTTGTTTTGAATACAGATTTTGGTGCCGACGGGTTTGTTTGCTAAAATGGACAATTTGATGATGGTGGAGAGAGGGTCGAGCATATAATTTCGCAAATCGGTTTTGGGTGTATCGTCGGTTAAATTCGTTCCGAATGTGGAGGACAATGTGTTCATTTTTTTTGGTTTTTGATAATGGTGATGGCGCGATAACATAATATCCTATAGGAAATTATGTTTATTTTGATTTAGTTACCTTCTCAAAAACATATATAAAACCATTGTTGTGTTGGATTCTTATTAGATATATAAAAAAAACATTTAAAACAAAATGGTATTCGGCAATCTATTTCGAAACAAACATTTACAACGCGACATACTATCGGTCCTTCCTCTTGCATTATGGGGAGGGTTGGGATATTATCGCGGCGTCCATAGTTACAATCATCATTATAGCAAGAAATTAACGTCTTGGGAAAACAACAACAACAACAACATAAAATACAATTTGTTCGAAAAACGTCCAGAACAATTTTACATCAGTAAAATGGGACTAGGTATTGCCGGAACTTGTTTATATGTCACCCCTTTTACTGGCATATTTATGGCCACCAAAGAATTGTGGAGATTGGAAGTGAATCTCCGCGGACTCAAAGAAGAAAAAGACACGGATTCATACCAATATTTAATTTAGTATAAAAACAAAAAAAAACAATACCAACATAAAAGTAAAATTTGTATTGTATTATAGAACGAATATTTTATAATACAAAAAACAAAAAAAAAACAAATCGATGGAACCAGAACCCGAATCGACCCCATTGTTGGCGCCAAAAAAGGACGTTATTAAAAAGAAAACACGAACAAATACGTCGCGCAAATTGAATTATACGCCCCGTCATTTTTCCCATAAATTGTCGGATTCGGATTGGTTGAAACTGAAGTGCACGGAATTGAAACAGACGTGTATTCGTTTTGGACTCAAAGTGAGCGGAACAAAACCCGTGTTGCTCGAGAGAATTCGCGCGTATTTGGTCAAAGAAACGGCGGCAATCCGAATCCAGAAAATATTCCGCGGTTTCGTTTCCCGGGAAATCAATCGCCTCAAAGGCCCCGGGTATCGCCATTTCAAATTGTGTGTGAATGACTGCGATTTTTATTCTCTCGACCCTCTTGTCGAAATACCCGACTACCAATTTTTTTCCTATCGCGACACAAAAGGATTTGTCTATGGATTTGACCTGTTTTCTCTCATGACTATGTTCGCCAAAAACAGGAGAATCGTGAATCCCTATAACCGCGAAGAAGTGCCGTTTGCCGTCATTTGCGACATATTTAGTCTGTTCAAAAAGACACTTATCTACTATCCCCAATCGGACCTCTCATCTCTCAATAAAAAACAAATTCTGCCACCAAAACACAACGAAACAGCAGAAACGCTGTCAGAGACAGCCGGTATACATCGACTGATGAGAGCCACCACCTTATTGCGAGAAATACGAGAGGGAAAGACGTTGAGTGAGAGAATTGTCCAGGCATTCATGGAGATAGACAATTTAGGCAATTATACCGACCATCGATGGTTCGCCACACTCAGTGCAGAACAATGTTATGTTTTCTATAGGAATTATGTTTCCTTTTGGAACAGCCATCAAATCCCTCTCGAAATCCAACGACAAATATGTGCTTTTGCCAATCCCTTTGAGAGAATCATTTTAGAGAATGCACAATTGAGATGTGTCGAATTGATTGAATCCATGATATATACCGGAACGGACGCGGAACACCGGACTTTAGGCGCATTACACGTATTGTCGATATTGACGTCCGTATCGATTTCGGCGAGGAGGGCTCTCCCTTGGCTAAGTATTTAGCCATTTTTGTTTTTGAGCAGAAGTTGGATGGGGAAGAAGACCATTCACGGTGTCAAAAAAAGAATAAATATTTAGTGCGTTAAAACGCTTAAAAAAGAGACTTATTATAGTGTATATAACAAGAAAACAAAACACTCACCCCTCACACTCACAAACAAAAATGGTTCGAAGCACTAAAGTTGAAAAGACTACTACTACTCCCGTCGCTGCTGCCCCCGTTGCTGCCCCCGTCGAAGTCAAGGCTGCCACTGAAGTGAAGCCCAAGGCGGCCAAGGCTCCTAAGGCCCCCAAGGCGACTGCTCCCGCGGTGGAGACCAAGCCCGTCGTGGTTGAGGTCAAGCCTGTCGCTGAGGTCAAGCCCACTGAGGTTGCCGAGGCTGCTGCTCCTGTTGTTGCCGAGGAATCCGCCGAAGCGTCTTCTGAGACTAGACTCGCTGAGTTGGAGTCCAAGCTCCAGCAAGTGAACAACATCTTCACCTCCATGAAGTCCAGTGTCAAGGATTTGCGCAAGGCCATATCTCGTGAGAAGAAGGCTGCCGAGAAGTCCAGTAAGCACAAGGCCGCCAAGAAGGTGAACAAGGACCGCAAGCCTTCCGGTTTCACCAAGCCCACTCTCATCAGTGACGAGCTCGCCAAGTTTTTGGGCAAGCCCGCTGGCACCGAGATGTCCCGCACTGCCGCCGCCAAGGAGGTCATTGCCTACATCCAGTCCAACAAGCTCACTGACGAGAAGGATGGTCGCATCATCCACCCCGACGCTGCTTTGGCCGCTCTCTTGAAGGTGACCAGTGCCGACAATGTCCACTACTTCAACTTCCAGACTTTCATGAAGCCCCACTTTATCAAGGCTACTCCCGCTGCCACTGCTTAACCTATCACGTCCTGAAAGGACGGATTGTATCCGTGGATGTCTCTCTGGTTGTTCACCTAGGTGAACAATCAGTAAGTCATCGGTTAAGAAATTGTCTGTTTTTTGAGAAAAACGGACAGGGAAACTAAATTATTTTTTTCAATAACTTATTTAATTAAATTTTAAAAACAAACCCCATCACCCTTATTTTTAACACAAAACGGACAGGGAACCCACGTCCACACCACCCTTATTTTTTTCCATAACAATAACAAAAATGCTTCTATAGCTCAGTTGGTTAGAGCACTTCACTTGTAATGAAGAGGTCTTGGGTTCGACTCCCAATGGAAGCTCTTTTTCTCTCTCAAAAACAAATTATCCCATAGAAAAATTCCCTATAGGATAATTACACCGACCGAAAAGAAAAAATGAGACAAAAACATATGGAAACAAGTCATTTTTTTTTTCGTAGCAACATATTTTAGACCTTTTTACATTTTTACGTAGACCGCGTCACCCCATCCTTGGATTACCATTTTTGTCATAACGCGGCGAAACCCTCTTTCGCCCAAAAACCGGTCAATTTCATCGATTCTCCCACAACCGCGATACAATTCGTCATGATTTACTTCCAAATACATTACTTTCACATGTTCCATCGCTTTTTCGGCGCCTTTCAATGCCATCAATTCCGCACCTTGAATATCGAAATTCCAAAAATTATATTTGGTGAAATCAATACCGGTTCTCTGGAAAAAGGTATCGATTGTCGTGGTTGTCTTGTTTACACGACGGACATAGAAAATACCAGGATATTGGTTCGCGTGGGTCCCCAATTCCAATACACTAGAGGATTGACCATTATTTGAAATATTGAAAACCACCGAATCGTCGTCTTTGTCCGTGATTACCGCGTTATATACGTTAGGAATACCACGGTGTTTCGCTTGCTCCACTTTCTCGTCAATCGCGTCAATCCAGACCACATCATTTGGACTCAATCCAATTTTCCCATAGAAATCTAACTCTTCGCAATCGTGGGCTCCAATATGAAACGCACCGGTTATTTTTATTCCGACGCTTTTCAATATAAAATCAATTTCTTCGAATCCAATAAGCATTTTTTATATTTTATATATTATATATTAAATAATTAAAAACCAGTGTTTAAATTATTTTAACCGATGACTTACTGATTCCCTGAAGGGGAATCAGAGAGACATCCACGGATACAATCCGTCCTTTCAGGACGTGATAGGTTAACCGATGACTTACTGATTCCCTGAAGGGGAATCAGAGAGACATCCGCACGATTACATACCAAATTCCATTTCGTCTCGCACATTCAGTGTCATATAATACAATTCTTCCAATCCAAAATAATACTTTTCGTGTAAAATCCAATTTTCATCCGTATATGCCAATTCCGGGACATTGAAAATATACTCAAACAAGGGCAGGTTTCGATCAACCATATCTGCATATTCGATAGGATTCTTGATTTCGTATGCTACTTTGGCGGCGCGCAACAATATGCGGACACAATCGCGGTATTCCGCGTAAATTTCTCCCGACAAATCCGCGACATAATGGGTTTCATTCTCCATGCGAATCCAGAATTCGCGACACCATTTCAATTGGAATAGAATCTCCGGTCCAAACGGTCTTACATCCGTCGGTGTTTCATAACAAATACGCGTATAATTCGAGAGAGACTCCACACGTTTCATAAGGTCGTCCATATGCGAACGGTGCGAATCCGCCATAGAATTCAGACTCTGGTATTTAATCGTGTCGCGTTCTTGAACCCAATCGCTTTTATTTGTCGACGGCTCGGGACTCGAGACAAGTTGGGATTTGGTCTCTTCCAAATGGTCGTCTTCCACGGGAGAAAAATAGAACATATTGTTTGTAATGTAATGTCAGTAATAACTTACAAATAATATATTTATATGTGTTTTTATCAATTGGTTAAATAATATACTATGGTAACAATAACGTATCAATACCTCCATTAAATCTGTCAATATAATTGGAATATCCCAATTCTTCCATACAATATTTCTTTATGTCAAATTGGCTCTCGATTTCATATTGAGAGTATGAATTCTTGATATTTTTATACAAATAATCGCCATAAAGACCATAATTTTCATACAAAATAACCGGCCGGTCTCTTCGAATCAATTCTTTTCCTCCCGAAAAAAGGAACGGTTCGGCGCCCTGCGCGTCGCAATGTATATATCCTATATTGTCGTGTCCCATAGAATCAATCGTGGTTAATTTGATTTGTTCGCCGTCTTTACCGAGACAAACTCCGCCGAAATTACATCCTAAATTACATTCTTCATTATACCGTTTTGATATAACACCTCCTCCGCCATCCAAATCAATATTGTTCATCGTTCCATTTCCTTCATAACAAAACACGCCTAAATTATGCGGCACAATTTTATTTTGAAGCCGATTGTCGAAAACGTTTTTGACCAACAAATTATACATATTCTGCTGAGGTTCATAGACAAACACTTTTTGGTCTTCTCCCAAAAAAGTCGAATATACTATAGTCGATGTTCCACAATGTCCTCCTATTTCTAAAATATTGCGGTTCGGATTAATGTGTTTTTTCAACAACAATAATGTCGGTTCATCCCAATAATTACCTCTCGCAAATTCACCACCAATATAAATTTCGTTCTTATATAACGTAATGTTGCCGTATTTTGTATGAAACGTATTCGTATTCGACATTTTATAGTATATATAAGTGAAACAATATGTATGTAAAATTACGCAAAACCATATAAATGAACCGAGAGAAATCAACGTATAAAAGCAACAAAAAAAACAAGTATAAAAACAACAAAAAAAACAAAATGGCATCTTCTTCCTCTGAACCCAACATCAATGTTGAAATTGTGGACACGACCAAGAACGGCGACGGTCCAAACGTAAGTCCCGAAGCTCTGTTCGAATCTGTCGTGAAAAGATACGTTGCCGAAAAGAAACCACGTGTGGCCATTTTGACGCCTTGTTATGGCAGTCTCTGTTTCGTCAATTACGTGTCGTGTCTTATTAACACGATGAATGCTCTCAATTCGCTCGGCATTCCGGTGAAAGTCGAATTCTGTCGCAACGACAGTCTGGTTTCCCGGGCGCGCAACAATTTGATTGCGAAAGCCATGCACGACCCCACCGTCACCCATTTCATGTTCATCGACAACGATATTACGTGGTCCCCCGTCGACATCATTAAATTGCTTTTATCTGACAAACCGATAGTGGGAGGCATTTATCCTATCAAGAACTACGATTGGTCGAAATTGTTGGCGGGGCCGCGTGTTGTGGAAGATTGGCTAAAGAGAAAACACGAGTCGCAATTGAATGGGATGATGAGCGACGAGGATTTCCTTCAGTATCGTATGGTGCGCTATAACGTGAACCATTTATCGAACAATCTGGAGATTCAACAGAATTTGGCGCAAGTGAAACATTTGGCGACGGGATTCATGATGATCCAGCGCCAAGTGATAGAGAAAATGTCGATGGCGTTTCCCTCCACGAAATACGTGGACGATGTCGGGTTTTTGAGCGGCGACGAGAACAATTTCGCTTTTGCGCTCTTCGATTGCGGCGTGGAAGACGGACATTATTGTTCAGAGGATTGGTTGTTCTGTAATCGCTGGTCCAAAATGGGAGGACAAGTCTGGATGGACGTGTCGATTAATTTGAATCATACTGGCAACCAAGATTTCAAAGGTTCGTTCATTGCGTCTTTGGTTTAAAACCGATGACGAATTTTCTAAACAGACGCTATAGAAAAATAATATTATATTGTATATACACTATAATATTATATAATGAATTGCGTGTGGCCCTCTGATTTGTTTTATATAATAGACAAACATACATACTTGATTAACGACAAATACATAGAAACAATACGCAAAAATGAAATCCTGACAATTGGAAACGAAACAAAAGTTACCGTTACGCCAAATTTCGTTTCTCAGGGAGAAATCAAATTATATTGTCACAAAAAAAGGTCTCCCTTTCTATTTGAGGAATTAATTGATGAAAACAAAACATTCGAAAGTTTACAAAACAAACAAAATGTGTATATTTTGAGAGACGTAGTAAATAAATTCATCATGTATTTAGGGTATTATACTCAAACCAAAGTCGATAAAAAGAACCAAAAAACTCTTATTTTTCAGAATGGTCCCCGCGTTCAATACAGTGACCTTTTTTCACAAACAAAATCCCCGTATAAATTGTTCGCGTGTAATCAGGACCCTTTTATTAATAACTTATTAAACATAGAAGAGATTGACTTTAGGTTGGAGCCACCCCCACCACAACAATCAAAAACAAGTGGCTATTTAGAAAAGCATGACAGAACCACCCAAAAACATTCTCCCAATAAAAAACGCACTGAAACTCCTGCAAAAAAACGCAGCGTTAGAGAGTGCGAAGACATCAAACATCGTCTTGAACAATGCGAAGAACAAAACAAAAAATTAACCGAAGAAATCGAACAATTACGCGAATCCAAATCCATGATGGCTATCAAACCTCCACCACCACCAACAGAAGAACTGCCTTTATCAAGACCCCCATTGCCTTTTTCGATGGGTGATTTGTTAAAAGCAAACACAAAACTAAAAGCCGCGCCCAAAGAAGAGGAAAAAGAAAAAGAGGAAAAGGAAAAAGAGGAAGAAAAAGAAAAAGAAAAAAATCCATTGCTTGCAGCAATCACATCGGGGTTCCCTCGTTTAAGAAAAACACCACGTAAATACGAAGAACCGAAAGAACACAATAAAACCTCGCCTCCTCAAACGGACGTCAAAGAAACATTATCGAATTTGTTTCGCGGAAAATTCAATCTGTATCCAGAAGAAAAAATAGTTAAGTATTACAAGGGGGAAGACCCTCCAATAGAAACTTACACTTATAAATATGTTCGCGTGGGAGAAAAAAACAAATACATCCGAATCAAAAAAGAAGAAAAGGCTTCAGACAATCAACCGCCGTATTACCAATACAACGCCGACGCGAAAGAACCCGTAGGTGCTCTACGAAACAAATCCGGAAATATTAATGCCTATAACGAGAAATTGTTTACTGAAATTCGCGACAACAACAAAATCCCCAAAACGGTATACACAATAGATAATGTCATTTATACGGAAACGACCGAAGGGTCAGGTGAATTCACCGCGGAGAAAAAAGGCAAAATACAAAATACCAAAATACCTGGAACGTTTGCGATTGAAAAACATACCAAAAAAGAGCAAGGCAAAGAGGTGACCACATATTCAGCTACCGAAATAAACCCCAATCAATTGGGAGGAAAAAAATGTCGCAAAACTTACAAAAATAAATTTCCATTTGGGAACAAAATGGACAGAAAAACACGAAACAAATGAAATATATCAAAACGCGTAGTGTGTTTCCCTGACGAATTTATGTAATAAAATCGTCAAAAAATCGTCACACAAACAGAAACCCGTCTTCCCGCATAATTTCCTGTAAAGCCGGAACATTCATTTGTTTCACACAAAACGGGATTTCGTCCATCAATGTTTTCAATAATTCCCGGTTCTCTCGAATATATTCTTCTATAGAGAACATATTCCGGATTTTAGCCATCTTTTCCGAATCCACTTTCACAAACAAATGCTGTTTCGCCCATTCACAGAATTCCATTTGTTGAGGGTGAACCATATTCGAAACGGAAATCTTATTCTCCCTATGTGATGCGAAGCCCTGGACCAACGCGTTCGTAGGAGACGACAACAGATTTTGCGGGCGATACAAATAATATAATCGGAACAAATCCGTCAATCGCACCGTCTCGTGCATATTGTAATCCGTTCCCGATAATATCAATATATCACGAAACGCGTCGAAATCGATATTCAATTCTCGCAAAATCGAACCGGTCTCATATTCCATCGCATCATGATTCACTAAACTAAAATGTCGCAACACGCGGTCACATCCATAGAGAAACATATCCATATCGTCACTGACACACGCATACGCGAATCGATGTTTCACCAAATACGCGCACAATTGGTCGCTCTCTCCGTGCGCTTCCACGTAGAAGGCGCCATACGCGTCCATGATTTTCTTGGCATTTGCGATGTCTGTGTCCTTGATGCGGACGAATCGTTTTTTAAGCCGGTCGAGTTCCTGTTCCGCTTTCAACAAATCTTCGGGTTCCAATGTGTCCGCGTTGTCCACCGTGTCTTGTTTGAGTGCGATCCATTTTTCTTCCGCCGCGTCTTTTTCGCGTTTTCTCTTGATCAATAAGTCTTTCTTTTCGGGAGGCGGTTTGCCATCAAACACGAAAATAGGAACAATGTCGTATTTGCGCAACACGCTTATCATCAAATAGAGATTTTCGTATAGGGCGTCCTTTTCGATGAATTTATAGAGATAAATACTGGTATCGATGGCCAGCGTTTTCCCACGCAATTGGTTTAGATGCGTTTTATGAATGGACGTGGCAGAACAATTTTCAGTGAGATAACTATTTAAATATTTGATTCCCATTTTTTGTTTTTTTTGGGGAGGGTTTGATTTAGGGAGAAATTACAAATGAAAATATACTTGGAAACTTTCTTTTTTTTAGTATATTTAACGGACTAGTTTCTATATTTGTTTTTTTTATTATTGTGTTTTTATTGTTTTTTGGAGAAAAATGGAAACGGAATTTGATGAAACGGAAAATGTTGAAGAAACAATGGGAGAAGGAGAAGGAGAAGGAAAACCATCTTTCGTTTATTTATTGATATGTTCGGATGGTCGCGCCTCCTACGTCGGCGCGACGGTAGACCTCGACCACCGTTTACGCCAACACAATGGTCTATTGAAAGGCGGAGCCGTGGCCACCACGTCCAAATTGACGAAAGGTCGGACGTGGATTCGTGCCGGACACGTGAGTGGGTTTCCGGATTGGAAATCGGCGCTTCAATTCGAATGGCGATGGAAACAGATTTCGCGGAAATTGGTCAAGAGAAGTGGACCAGGTGGTCGTTGTTCGCCTCTTGAAAATCGATTGTGTGCGTTAAAAGAATTGGTGGCTTTAGACAAAGCGACCACAAAAGCCGTTCCTTATTCGGAATGGAAAAATGGTCCTCCCCAAATCCATTTAGAAACGGAAGAGGCCATTTTGATATTTGGAAAAAATATAGGACTATAAAGTATAATAAAAATGTCTGTAGCACCACCACCAGGAGTTGACCAAGGGCCACCAAAAGCCAAAAGAACAACATTTATCGTTAAACCTATATATGAGAAACCAGCACCAGCACCAGCACCAGCACCAGCACCAGCACCAGCACCAGCACCAGCACCAGCACAAGCACCAGCACCAGCACCAGCACCAGCACCAGCACAAGCACCATCTTTGTATGGTTTATTAAAAAACAGTTTTAAAAATACAAGGTCCATTGCACCAGACCCAAATCCACCAAAAACAACATATTATGGAGGTCGTAAATCCAACAAACGACGCAACAATAAGAAACGCCAAACCCGTCGTAGAAAATCTAGACGCCATAGAAAATAAATGTCCGTTTTTTTTTGAACAAATGTTTTACGTAATATGCTCTAAACAACGTGTTCCATCATGGTCATTCGAAATTGTTTACGTGTTTTGGCATCACACCGTTTTTTCGTCATTTTCAAAAAACGATGTTCTATCCATCTCTCGAATTCCAAAAACCCACGGTCCTTAAAATGGTCCCCAATCAAATCGACATAGTTAGATACATTTCCTTTAGCAAACACAATGGGAGCCAACAATCCATTGTTGTTATTGTCATTGTTATGTTCGACGCACCATTTCAAAAACGCGTCCAGATTCCACAACAAACTCGCTCGAACCACAAAATACGAAAAAACGTTCGTGTTCTCTTGATACAATACGTCGTGGTCCCCGTCTCGAATCAAATCGTCATACGACAACCCGTAAATGTTCAAATATTTCTGTGTCTGGTAAACCATGAAGGCACCGTCTCTGCGAATATTCCTATAGAACGATTCAATGGACGAAGAGGCCAACAAATGATTGAATAATTGCGCCCAGATTTCGCAATAGGATTCATAGATTCGGAAATCGACCGCGGGGTCACATCCGGGAAACATCGCGGCGACACGGTCATTGTATTGGTCGGCGTCGGCGTGTCCGCTGAAATCGAACCCCAATGAATGAAACGTCTCGTGAATCAACGTTTTGAACCAATCCTCTTTTCGGAAAATAACAATGCGATTCTTGGGAGAACACGCATACGTGAACGCCGTATTTACGTGTTCTGTGTTCACCAATTCGTTCCGCGAATCGGGCACCCGTTTTTTGGCCGCCGTCATCAACAAATAAATATCCAAATGGTCGCGGCGACAACCGTCCGATTCGTGCTGGAGCGCATAGCTCAACCATTGTTCGATTTTACGAATCCATCGACCAACACGCGCGTTGTCCTCCCGATCATAAGTCCAAAAATGAACGTTGATTTGTGTTCCGTGAATATTTCCGCTGTATTGGAGGTGTTGCGTTTTGTTTGTGTGGTGGTTGTGTTCGATTTCGCCGCGGATTTCCTCGGGAATGAACATGTAGTCGGCGGAACCGTGGAAATCGGAACCGTGGTTGTCCAATTTCAAAATGCCTATAGGAATATTGGTTATGTTGCGACGAATGGAGTCGAGGAGGGCGAGAGAGGGGGGGGACAGGCGGAAGCCCTCTAAATATTGTTTCGGTGGAATGTGGGAAATACATTTATGGATTGGATTGTTGGATTTGGATTTTCGGGTCCGTTTCATGGCTCTGTTCCAATGTTTTATAATTTGTGGAGGTTTTTTGTTATTTTTTTTATTTTTTTTTATTTTTTCCCTGTCCGTTTTGTGAACAACAAAACGGACAACAAAACGGACAGTTACAAAACGGCCTCTTGAATGGTGGCCAAAATAATGTCGATTTCTTCCTCGTCAATATCGTATGTATTCCAATCACGTATATTTTTGAATATACGACGATATACTTTTCTATATATGAATGTGTCAATACGACACATGATGACGCGATGGAATATTTCCAGATAATTCGGCAAATAATAATTGATTTTCGGTCTGCCCTCTTCCACGTCGTTCACCGAATAAACGCGCATCAAATGGTAATTGTTGTGTGGGTCTCCATAAATGGTGATGATATATAGGTTGTCGACGCAATAGCACCACATATGAGAAATGACGGGCTCTGCTGCTTTTTTATCGACGATATGGATTTTCGTATATTTCCGTCGCGCCGAATTCAACCAAGTATCCATGGCGGTTGAGAGCCGGTCCATATTCTAACTCTCTGTAAAAACAAAGCAATGAGTTTATATAAAACATACATAAATAGATTTTATGTTATATTCAAAACAAAAACAAAATGATTATTGCTATTTGCGGTTTACATGGAGCAGGAAAAGACACGATTGGTGATTATTTAGTGGGTGTGCGCGGATTCAAGAAAATGAGTTTCGCCGACGCGCTGAAAGACGCTGTGGCGGCGATTTTTGGATGGGACCGCGATGCGCTCAATGGTCTAACGCCAGAAACGCGGGCTTGGCGCGAATCACCGGACGAATTTTGGTCGCAGGCTTTAGGCACGATTGTGACCCCGCGCGTTATTTTACAGATGGTCGGGACGCATCTTTTCCGCGACAATTTCCATAGAGATATTTGGATGTTGACGATAAAACGGCGACTAGTTGATTTGGTGGAAGGCCAAAATGTGGTGATAACCGATTGCCGGTTTCCCAATGAAATGGAGATGTTGCGTGAAATGGGAGCGCGTATTATTCACGTGTATCGCGACGCGACGACGCCGCAATGGTTTTATGACTATAAATACGGGTCATTGACCGACGGCGATTTAATCAACGGAGGCATTCATTTGAGCGAGTTTCTCTGGATATTGGAATCGCATCATCACGCCATTGAAAACAACGGAACCATAGAGAATTTGTATTCGAACGTGGACCGTTTTTTATATAATGCTAATGTATAATGTCCAGTCCTGCTTCGTTCATTTCCAAAGCGGGCTTGAAAGCCCGCTTCAGAAAAGCTTGGTTCCGAAACAAAGTTTCGGAACTGAGAAAACGAAGCAGGGCTTCCATTCGTCGCTGTATG
>JACCDO011616911.1_pt1 | contig 39885 bp, 31 predicted proteins | sample 7446101 | NCBI WGS metagenome assembly JACCDO01 (sample SAMN15323440, study PRJNA562643) | freshwater metagenome | isolation source: river surface water | place: USA:Blue River Watershed | collected 2017-08-16 | reverse complement strand
TTAGAATTCAGCATGTGGAGAAATGACTATACTTGTTTAAGTTTTATAGATTTTTTTTGTGCTCCGATGTAATATACCAGCAATTTTTATTTAAGGAATATTTATGCGTATGAGCCCAAATGAGTCTAAATCAAAATCAACTTCTGTAAGTTCAAATTCTTTTTATGATAAAAAACTAGAAATTATTAACAAGTATAAAGTTTCAAAAGCTGATCTTAAGTGGTTTTTAAAAAATGTATACATTTCTCGAAAGACTGACGATGCCGAAATTTTGATGAAAAAACAAAACAAAGCATTCTTTCAGATTTCTGGAGCGGGCCACGAGGGAATACTTTCTGCAGTAGCAAAAGTTCTCAAGCCAAAACATGATTACTTTGTTCCTTATTATAGAGATAGAGCGCTTTGTTTGGGACTTGGAGTGACTCCGTATGAAATGCTTTGCCAGGCCAATGGAAACACTGGAGATACTGCATCTCATGGACGACAAATGCCTGCTCACTGGGGAAATGTAAAACTTAATATTGTTTCCAAGTCTTCTTGCACTGGAACTCAATTTCTTCAGGCCGTAGGATTAGCTGAAGCTGGTCTACATTTGAAAAAAATGAATCTCAAAGATTCTCCTATTTATCATGACCGTGAAATTGTTTACGTTTCAAGTGGTGATGGTACAACTTCTCAAGGTGAATTCTGGGAAGGTTTAACAACAGCATGTGTGAATAAACTTCCTGTTCTTTTTATGGTTGAAGATAATGGTTATGCTATTTCTGTTCCAGTATCGGTTCAAACTCCTGGCGGATCAATTTCAAAAGCATTAGAAAATTTTCCAGGATTAAAGATTTTTACCTGTGATGGCAATTGTCCCGTTGAATCTTATGCGACGATGGTTGAAGCGGAGAAATATCTACGTGGAGGACTTGGGCCTGTACTCGTTCATGCCACTGTGACTAGACCTTATTCTCATTCACTTTCAGATGATCACTCTTATTATCGTACAAAAGAAGATCTTGCAGATGAATCAAGAAGAGATGTTTTTAATTCCTATCCTAAATTTCTTGAAGAAACGGGTCTCTTAACAACTGAAGAAGTTAAATCTATTCTTGATGAAGCCTCTAAAGAAGTCAGAGATGCTATGACAAGGGCACTTGAGACTGCTTGGCCTTCAAAGTCAACATATGCGGATCATCTTTATTCTCATGAAGTTGATCCAACCTCCTCTCAATTTGAAACTTCTCCTCATTTTAGCGGAAAAGAAGATATTCCTCTTGCGACAGCAATTAATATGACTCTTAAATCTGAAATTAAAAAGAACCCACTTATGATGGTTTTTGGAGAGGATGTTGCTGACTTCACTGAAGTAGAAAAATACGATAATCCAGATTTAAAAGGTAAGGGCGGTGTATTTAAAGTGACTCATGGAGTGCAAAAAGCTGCTAGACCAGGACAGGTTTTTAATTCTCCATTAGCTGAGGCCAATATTATTGGTCGAGCTATTGGAATGGCCATGCGAGGTCTTAAGCCTGTCGTCGAGATTCAATTCTTTGATTATATTTGGACTGCTTATATGCAGCTTAAAAATGAAATGGCAACAACTCGGTACAGATCCGGTGGTGATTTTAAATGTCCAATGGTTGTGAGAGTACCAATTGGTGGGTACCTTCGTGGCGGGGCCATGTATCATTCGCAATCAGGTGAGTCTCTTTTTACTCATAATCCCGGAATTCGAGTTGTTTATCCTTCAAACGCTTTAGATGCGATTGGGCTTTTAAGAACGGCCATCCGTTGTGATGATCCGGTTATGTTTTTAGAGCATAAGCATCTTTATTATCAGGGATACAATCGAAGCGCTGATCCAGGTGAGGATTTTATGATTCCATTTGGTAAGGCAAGAGTTGTTAAAGAAGGAAAACATGCCACAGTTGTTGCATGGGGTGCTCTGGTACAAAAATCAGTTGAAGCGGCGAAAGAGCTTGAAAAAGAGGGTTTTGAAATTGAAATCCTAGACGCTAGAACAATTGCTCCTTTTGATTTTGAAGCTGTAAAAAAATCTTTATCTAAAACAAATAGACTTCTTATTTGCCATGAAGAACACAAAACTTCAGGATACGCAGGAGAAATCGCTGCAAGAGTTAATGAAGAATGCTTTGAAATGTTAGATGCTCCGATCCTTAGGGTTTGCTCGAAGGATACTCATGTGGCCTATTGCCCAGATCTTGAAGAGGTGATTTTGCCTCAGGTTTCAGATGTAACAGAAGCATTAAGAAAATTAGTTAAATATTAAAAAGAAAGCGGAACATTGTTCCGCTTTTATATTTTAAATCCTTTTAAAAGTTTTTTACCTTGCTCTTTTAAGTTATCAATTTGTTGCTTGCTATTTCCTGACGTGAGTTTCTTTATCTCTTTTGAAATTCGATCTTTATTCTTGCTATAGAAATCTTGAACTCCATTAAGGCTTGTGAGGTTTTGTGTATTTTCACCAAGAAGTTTAGTCAGCTCTGCCTGTGGAGCTTTAATTTTTTCCTCAACAAGTTGATTTATTTTATTCTGAGCTAATTCAACTTTGGCAGAGATTTCTCTTTTGAAACCTTGAGAGAGTTCCTCTCCTAAATTTGATTGAATATTCATATCTAGTTTATTAAAAGGTCCTCTAGCTGATCCATCAATCGTAATGACTTGAATGCTGGAAAGGATGTTTGTCATCATTTCTTTGGCAAGCTTAGCCTTGGTTTCAACTAAGAAATTAGGGTGCATAAGTTTTGAGTTCCAGCTAATTTGAATTTCCCCCTGAGACATCTCAGCTTTAATTTGAGATGTTGCGGATGCATTTAAAAAACCAAATTTAAGTTTTTCATTATTTACAAACATTTTCTCTGGAACTTGAAAACTTCCAACTTCAATCAGGGCAGATTGCTTTGAAATTTCTTTTGTATGATCAAGAGTCACTATCGTTTTAACACCCATAATTTTTGAAGCAGGAAAATTACCTCTTAAATCAAGAACTACTGGTTTACGAATATGCTTAGGTTCTGTTGTCACATTTGTTAGCTCTCCGCTTAAGTCTCCAGAGTAAGAATTAGCATTTCCTTTTGAACTTATGGCAGCACGCTTTAACCAGAACAGAGGATAACTTGTCGTAATAGGAAACTTATAAGATTTTCCCTCTGATCTAGGAGGAGGGATAATAACTTCTTCTTCTTTTTTTTCTGGAATATATTGTTTTGCCATTGCTTGATATTTTCTCGCCTTAGCTATGTGTCCTGCAAATTCTCCAGCAAACAGATGCATGGCCATGTCTTTAAAGTCAATCTCTGGGATTGAGAATCGATTCTTTAAAGAATCAATATCTTCTTTAACAAGATTTTGAATTTCACTAGGATATGAAACTAAAGTTTGTACTTCTGTTTTTAACTTCTTACTCGACTCTTGAATATCCTTGTACTGTTTTTCAACTTCCTTAAAATCATCAGCAACTTTTTTGGCTTCTTGAACTTGTTTTAAAAAGTTTTTTTCTTTTGATATCGCCTTAATTTGATTTTCAATTTTTTTAATTTTAGAAGTATCTGATAAATCTTTAACTTTCGAGTCCCAGAATTCTTTTTTAGATTTCACATCAGAGATCATTTCCTTTACTCGAGTTTCACTCTTGAGCGCTTCTCTTATTTGATCTATTTGTCCGGCAAAATCCCCTCCGTCCAAGAGCGTAACAATATCTCCTAGCATATTGTCAGAATATTTATTTTTAATCTGTGCAAACACTTGATCTTGTATTTCATTAATCTTACTTGGTTTTGCTGGTTCAGGAGGCAGAACTTTTCCTGGGTATTTTCGAGGACTTTGAATTTGAATATTTGTAATGCTTGCATCATCTACAACAAATTTCATTCTAAGAAGTGCGTCCCACATAAACTTAAAATTCATTTGTTCAATTTCTAAACTATTTAACTTTGGATTTTCTTTATCGGTGATTTCCAATTTGTTAAGTGTAAACGATCCTTTGATAAAACTTGTTCTAATTGACCCAACGTTAACCTCTGCACCATTTCCTTGAGTACCAACATATTCCACGATCTTTTTAATGTGGGAATCAAAATAGTAGTGAAAATAGAAATAAGAAACACCACAGATGATGGTGATGGGAATTATGGCCTCAAAACGTATGGGCCCCTTTTTTTTTATTTTTTTTATCTCTGTTGTTGTCGTCATAGAATCACTCCATTAATCCCATTTATATTGGTCATACTTATAATACCATTGATAGAACTTCGTTGCCTCAACAGCTTTCCAAAGCTTTGTTTCCTTAAACCGTGCAACAACGATTTCACGATACTTTTTAATAAGAAAAAAACTTAGAGCAAACATTATTGGAGATAGAATAAAAGTCAGAATCCCTGATCCCATAACAATTGAATTATTGAATCTTGTGAAAGGAATGATCGGAAGATTGTAGAGAGTAGTATAAAAACCCTGAAGAGAAGATAACTCCAGAGCAAAACTTCCAATTTGATGAAAGGCTGGATCTAATAAGAATGCTGCAAATTTAAAAAAGAAAGCAGCAAGAAACGCGGCTCCAACTTGAACTCGGAAAAAGAGAATGAACAAGAACACAAGAAGACTGTGCAGTGATAAAACAGGTGTCATTCCCAAAATAAATCCACACGTAATTCCTGAAGCAAGAGAAATGGTACCGGTATCAGAATTGAGTAATTTAATAAAAGCAAAAATCTGCTTTAGTAAAAAGCCCATAAGTTCTCCTTGAAAGTTTGCCTCTAAATTTTAAGAGGCAATTAAATGTTTTGCTAGGAAATTGATGAATTATTTTTGGATTTGAGTTTTCATGAGGCGTTCCACTTGGAAGCGATTTTTGGTCGTAAACCAGTCGTTGCCAGCACCTCTACCTACGGGCGCAAAAAGATCAGTATCAATTTTACCATCGACTAAAATAGATTCATCGATATGAACTAGTTTCACCTCGCCTGTAATTAAAGATCCTGCTCCAGGCTCTTTTCCATAGCAAAGCATATCTCTAAAAACGCATTCGAAATGAATAGGAGACTCTTTCAGTCTTTTCGCCTTAATTGATTGAGAATCAACAGGAGTGAGTCCAGAGAAATTGAACTCATCTTCGCCATATGCAAGTTCGGTAGAGCAAAGATTAATTTGCTTATAATTTTTTTCGGTACAAAAATTTAAGACAAACTCTCTTTCTCTTAAAATATTTTTAACGGTATCTTTAAAGCTTCCATCGGATGATCGAATGAGAGGAGCAAAGGCAATAATCATCGGTTTGGCGGAGATGGCAGTAAAAAATGAAAATGGTGCAAGATTGTTTGAGCCATCTATGTTTTGAGTAGATATGACTGAAATAGGTCTTGGTAAGATTGAGCCAATTAGAAATTTATAATTATCACTAAAAGCACCGTCAGTTTTAAATGTTTTCATTTGACTCCTATTTTTCCATCCAACTTTTCCAATATTCTTGATTTTCAAATTTCGAAAAATCGGAAGTCATAACTAAAGAATTTCTTGTGTCTATCATGACAGCAAACTCATCCGTAAAATCATTGTTGTTAGCATTTTTAAAGGCCTTAGGGTGAGGGCCGTGATGAATGCCTTGTGGGTGATAGGTTATTGCACCTGCTTCAATATTATCTCGAGAGAAGAAATTTCCTTGGTGATAAAAAAGTATCTCATCGTAGTCTATGTTTGAATGAAAAAATGGAACTTTAAGCACACCCTCCGAAGTATGTTCTAGGGGTCTTGCCACAAAAGAGCAGACAACAAAATTTTGCGCTACAAACGTAGTGTGACCCGAAGGAGGAATATGATATTTATGAGAATTAATTGGGCAGTAGTCGTAAATTGATATTTTCCAAGGATAAACAGACCCTTTCCAGCCAAGAGCATCTAGTGGATTAAATGGATAGGTAACAGAACTTTTATTTCCTTTGTATTTTATGTCTATTTTATATTCTTTTAAATTCTGTTCTGATCCGAGAGCTGCTTCAGGAACAAATTTTGCCGTTTGATCATAAAGAGCGTTTGGCCCGAGAATGCCCCTTGTTGGCTCCTCAAACTCACTTCGAGATTCAATTTTTAAGAAATAGCATTCGCTACCAATAAATGTTTTATAGGTGGTCCCTCGAGGAATCAAAATGTAATCGCCTTTTACGAATGGAATATGTCCATAGAGTGTTTCAATTTTTCCTTCACCTTTATGAACGAAGAATAATTCATCATGATCAGCATTCCTAAAAAAAGACTTTGGATTTTCTGAAAGAGTGCCGAGGTAAACTTCTACATCTTGATTGTAGAGAATTTTAATAAATTTATTTTTGAAATGATTTTCACCAAATAGGTTTGGAAGATTTCTTGGTTTAAGATCTCCAGAAATATTTGTCCAGCTCGTTGGTTTATTTTGATGATAGATATGAGAAACTCGACCAAAAAAACCTTTTCGACCATGTTCTTCTTCGAAAAGACCCTCTGGAATTTTAACATGCGCTTGTTTTGTAAATTGCCCTGAAGCTTTAAAGTTTTCCATTTATTTCACCTATTTTATTGGAGCTCCAACGATATTTTTTAAAGTTCCAATTTTTTCAATTGATAATTCAATCATGTCTCCAGGCTGAATCCAGCGATCAAGCTCTAATCCACAACCTGTACCAACTGTGCCAGAGCCAATAAATTCTGTGGCACGAACCCATTCTTCCATAGACATGAATTCGATCATTTCTCCAAAAGAATAATGAGCATCACCTGATTGACCTCTAGACCATTCATTCCCATTAATAGTTGCGATCATCTCCAGATTTGGCTCTTCGTAATTAAATTCATCGAATGTAACGATGACTGGACCAATAATACTGCACCAATCTTTACCTTTGGCGGGTCCCAAGCGGATAGACATTTCTTTTCTTTGGATATCTCTGGCCGAAATATCATTTAGAATAGTGAACCCGAAGATATGTTTTCTCATATCTGTAGATTTGATATTCTTTCCATCTCTTCCAATAACAACACCAAGTTCTAATTCATAATCTAATTGTTTTGAATAGCTAGGCCAAGGAATGATTTCATCAGTACCGATAAAGCCTGTGACACCGCCTTTGTAGTAGGCGGGAATTTCATACCATGCAGGCGGGACAGCTTCATTTCTTTTTTCAAAACCTTTTTTGACATGTTTTTCATGTGCATAAAAGTCTCGATACATGGGGATATGATCCAGGGGAATATCAAGCTTAATGTCAGGTGTTGACTTAAGATGGACTGACAATTCAGCTAAATTTTTTGTCTTTATTATTCCCGCTTGCAGAAGTTGATTGTAAAGTTCAATCGTATTTTGAAGTTTAGAAATAGATGCATCTTGATATGTTTCTATAAATTTAGATAAAGATGATGGTGCAAAATAATTTGCTCGATTTTCAGGAAGATAAAATCCCTGCCTTTCATATTCAGCTTGCCAAATGAAATTTACATCTAGAATTGTTCCATCATTTTGAAGAATACCTAATCTCTTTATAATGCCAAAAGGTGTAACGCGTTTGTAATGACAAATTTTCAATTTGATACCTTGGTTTTAAATTTTGATAAATACTTAGAAATGATATTATCCATAGAAATATAAAAATGCTCCATTTCCTCAGGAGTGCCGATGGATATTCGGACATGATCGTCCATTAAATTTGCTTTCAATGGTCGAATAATAACTCCAAAATTCAAAAGTTCTTGATATAAAAATTGGCTCGCCTCTGCAGACTCTGTCTTGAATGTAATAAAATTTGTTACAGAAGGAATTGGATCGAAACCAATTTTTTTGAGATAAGAAAATAGCTTTTCATATTCAGATTTATTGTTTTCAAGAGTCCGCTTAAGGTGGGGTACGTCCCTTAATGCACCGTAAGCTCCCTTTTGAGCAATTACACTCGGTTCAAAAGGTAATTTTACTTTATGTAAATTTCCTATGAGGTAGTCATGTCCGAATCCGTAGCCACATCTTACTCCTGATATTCCATACGCCTTGGAAAAAGTTCTTAGAGTAATGACATTGTCATATCGATAATTCATTGAGTCAGGGTAGTCACCTTGAGATTTTGCAAATTCAAAATACGCCTCATCTAGAATAACAATCGTGTGATCGGGAACATGTTTCATGAGAAAATCAAATTCTTCTTTATTGATGTATGTACCGGTTGGATTATCTGGGTTGGCAATGTATACAATTTTCGTGTTTTGGTTAATTCTTTTCGCCATCTCTTCGACATCGTATTTGTAATCACTTTTTCTTGGAACTTGAATGAGTCTTGCTCCTACAGACTGAGCGAGAATGAGAAATCCAATGAATGTATTTTGAGAAGTCACGACCTCATCATTTGGTTGAAGAAAAGCTCTAACAATATATCCCATTATTCCTTCGGAACCATTTCCTAAAATAATATTATTTGGCTTTAATTTGTAGAGTTCACAAAGTGCAGATTTTAATTCATGAGCAAACATGTCGGGATATCGATGAACATCCCATAAAGAATTCGTCATCTCTCTGATAGCAAAAGGTGAAGGGCCAAGTGGATTTTCATTACTGGCGAGTTTACTGATTTTTGTTAAACCTTTCTCTCTCGCTAATTCCTCTATTGGTTTACCAGCTTGATAAGTTACCAAGTTTTTGACGTAATCAGGGACTAATTCTCTATTCATAAAAAGCCTCAAATTTTTTACCAACAATATCAAAATGAATCTCATAAATCCACTTAGGGGCTGTTTAATCACATTTTTTTTTGCCGATAAATGAGTATGAATATTGTCGAATACTATATCAATACTCTTAAAAACTCCTTCACCAATATAGGGATGTTTTTTGTTTTTCTTATTTTGGGGTACTTTATATTTTTTAAGTTACCTTTTCTTTTATTTTTAAAAAATATGAAAAAAGCAAAAAGTGAGGCAGAGGTAACAAAAGATGATTTTCCTCGTGTAAATAAGAGTTTGAACAAGCAAGAGGTTCAAAAAGAAAAAAACTCTCAAATCATGACTCTGAAGAGGGCTGAAGATTTATTCGGTATTTCTCAAGGAGAAAAAATGACAAAGGATGATTTGAAGAAACGCTATAGAGATTTATTGAAAATGAATCATCCAGATAAAGTTGCCTCTTTATCTCCAGAATTTAAAGATCTTGCTCATAAAAAAACTAAAGAAATAAATGATGCTTATGAATTGTTAATGTCTAAGATTTCTTGATTTTTATTCCAATTTAAATTCTAATTAAAATATAAACTGGAGAATATAAATGAAAAATCTATTTGCGTTAGTATTTATGTCGTTAATTTTTACAAGTTGCTCGACGACTTTGAATAAAAGTCAGCAGGCCGGGGGAATGAATTTAAACGTTCAAGGTAATCTTCAGGCTGATGTCGAAGTTGACATGAACAGACAAGTAAAGGGTACTGCCCATCACATGAAGCTTTTATGGATTTTTCCTATAAAAGAATCACATCGATTTGTTGATGGTGTGACATATAATGGTGGAGATTCAGGCTTCCAACTTTTTTCCGGTGGTATGGTAGAGGAAACAAAGTCTGCTGCTGCTTACAATGCAGTCGTTCCTAATAAAGTGGATGTATTGGTTGCCCCACAGTATGTAGTCAAAGTTAAGAGTTACTTCTTTGGTGCTTGGAAAGAAGTTTCTGCAACAGTTACTGGTTATGCAGGAAGAATCAGAGAGTTTAAAAATAAATCTAAATAAATTTCTTTAGAGGTTACTGAGAACAAACTCAGTAACCTCATCGGCCCACATTTTTGCTCTTGAATAGCCTTCTTTGCAGCTAAAGTGAACTTTGTCACAGAAATTAGCTACAAACTTTCTACTATCGTAAATTGGGCAATTGTCTTCAATTCCATCCTTAAGATAATTAAAGGTAGTTTCTTCGACTTTGCTTGGCCTTAGAGGAGAACTTGGGGGAGCAATCCAAATACATTTAAGATTTCTTTTTTTGATTTCAGATAACATTTTTCTCAGAGTTTTAACCCGAGATTCATATGCTGATGATCTGTCGCCATTAAGAGTTGAGACAATATTTCGATCATTGGCACCTAAAGCGATGACGATAGTATCTAGATTTATTTCTCTTGTTAGCTTTTCTCTCCATTGTTTGTGAACAACTGGATTATTTAGTAAGTTTAAAAGAGAAAGACTATTTTGTTTCTCCCTCCAGTCAGGAAGATTAGGATGAGAGTAGTAAATCCCATTTTGGCCAAAATGATGGTTAATTCCACCGGAAAGTTTAGTTGGTTTGTTTGACATCCAATGAATCGGTGCCGATGAAGAGTGACCATAAGTTAGAATTATTTCATTATTTAATTTTTCGGTTAGATTTTTATGAAGAATTTTTCCAAAAGGTCCTGTCGTATGGGAGTCCCCTATGATGAGTATATCTGCACTAACACAAAAACTTATAAATAAGCTAATCAAGGTATAAATAATCATAAAACTTCCTTTGATTCAAAGATTACTACCTTATGATAAATTTGAGTCTTGATTTGAAAGTTTTACTCATTTTATGCTTATTCTAGGCCAATTGACCCGGAGCAAACGCTTGAAACCACGTTAACTCTTAGGTAGTGTTTAGGGGCAAAAAGAGAGGTATTTCATGAAATTGTTAGAGGGAAAAAAAGCACTTATTTTAGGTCTAGCAAATGATAGATCCATAGCCTGGGGTATCACAAAGGCATTTAAAGAGCATGGAGCCTCAATTGCGTTATCGTATATGAATGATGCAATTAAAAAAAGAGTTGAACCTCTTGCAGCAGAGATAGGTGCTGATTTTACTTTTGAGATGGATGTGACAAATGATGCTCATTATTCATCTATGAAAGAGATAGTTAAAGAAAAATGGGGAAATTTTGATATTTTAGTTCATTCATTGGCCTTTGCTGACAAAGATGATCTTTCAAAGCCGTTTATTCATACGAGTAGAAAAGGGTATGCGATGGCCTGTGATATTTCAGCATTCTCTTTAGTGGGCCTATGTGACTCTCTTCAAGATTTGATCAATGAGAATGGCTCCGTGATAAGTATGACTTATTATGGGTCTCAAAAAGTAGTAAAAAATTACAACGTCATGGGAGTAGCAAAAGCTGCACTAGAGGCATCTACAAGATACTTAGCTTATGACCTAGGGCCTAGAGGAATTAAAGTGAATTGTATTTCTGCTGGACCGATTAAAACCCTAGCAGCTTCTGGAATTTCCGGTTTTAGAACTCTTCTTTCGCAGGTTGAAGAAATTTCTCCCATGAAAAGGAATGTGACGCCTGAGGACTGTGGAGGAGCAGCAGTTTATTTGGCCTCTCAATTGTCTGGGGGAGTAACTGGTCAGGTTCTTTATGTTGATTCAGGTCTAAATATTTTGGGTGGCTTTTAGTGTTCACTAATGAACATCTTCAAAAAATGCAAGAAGGCCTGATTCTTTTTAATCAGCAAAAGTATTGGGAATGTCATGAAGCCCTTGAAGAAATTTGGATGGAGGATCGAAATGATCCTGTTAGAAATGTGTATTGGGCCGTTATACAAGTAGCAGCCGCTTGTATCCATTACCGGGATTCAAATCTCATTGGGGCCCAAGGAATGATTGGAAAGGCAAAAGAAAAGTTTAAAAGATGTAGAGACCTAGGAGTTTTGAATTCATTACTTAATGATGAATTAAACTGGGATATACTTGAGCGGATTGTTTTTAAAATTCCTGATGCAGCCATTTCCAAATTAGAGGATTTCAAAGAGCTTTTTGATTTTCGTTTCAAAAAAATTAAATCATGAGAATATAGGAGGGATGAATCTAAAAGTTTTATCCCTCGCAATTAAGGCCATTTTAAGAAATCCAGTCAACTTGATGCTGGCCTTAATTCCCACTTTTATAAGTTTAGTTATTTACTTAGGTCTTATCGTCTTTGTTTCATCTTATTTCGCTGAAATTTCTGAATTTATTCAGTCTTATCTTCCGACAAGCAAATTAACTGGATGGATTGGAAAAATTTTTAGTTTCCTCTTTATTACTTTTGTTATTGTGGTTATGAGTTGGACTTATATTTTGATGGTAGGGATAATTTCGACTCCCTTTAATAGTTTGTTAAGCTCCAGAATCGAGGCGAGCTATTTGTTAACAAACTTAAATCAGGATAAAAATACAACAATTAAGCTTGTTCTTAAAGGCTATTATAAAACAATTAAGAATGAGTTTTGGAAAATTGTCATTATCATTACTCTCTCTTTAATCGCGGTAGTATTCAATATTTTTCCAGTCTTTTATCCTATTTCAATTGTCATGTTCTCAATATTGATGAGTGTACAATTTCTAGATTTTTCGTGGTCAAGACATGATTTGAATTTTATCGATTGTATGAAAGATTATGGTCGGTCATTTTTAAGTTATCTTTCTTCTGGTTTTGTGTTTTTAATTTTAATGAGTATTCCGATAATTAATTCAATACTACTTTCTTTAGGAACTTCTTACTTTACAATTTTATGGCTATATCATCAGAAAAAAATTCAGATTTAGAATTGAAAGATTCTATTGTTGTTAAATTGCCATCGGATCCATTTCAAAAGATTTTGACGTTTCCCTTTTTGCATCAATTAAAAAGTAATTATGAAAATGCAGATCTTCATCTAATAAGTGATGTTACCTCTATTGAAATTTTGAATCTTTTACCCTTTAGTGCGTTTTATCATGAATGCACAGAGGGCGATCTTAAATCAATTTTTCATGCTCATCGATTCATTGTGAATTCTAAAATTTATAAAGCAGATGTTTTTATTTCACTTACAGACTCGGTGCCTGATGCCATGATGGGGCTGTTTCTAAAATCTAAAAGAAGAGTTGGTTTCGCAGGAAAATGGAAAAATGAACTTATTTTAAACAATAAAATTTTAAGACCAAGTGGTATTCATAAGAGTGAAGAGTATCTTGAGTTATTAAAAAATCATCTATCCATGTCTGATATTAAAAAAAATAGGATTATTTCCCGCGACCTTCCACCTCTTAAAGAATCTTGGGCTTTAGATCAATATATTGCCATTAATTTAAATTCTCCTGAGAATGATTTATTTGAGGATCATTGGGTAAGCCTTGTCTCACAGTTTGAAAATCAGGTTATTGTTTTTTACTCAGACTTTGATCAGGAGAAAATTAATTTTCTTCTTAATACTTTGAAACCTAGATTAAGTAGTAAAAATAGATATGAGTTTTTTATTTTTAAAAATCAAATAGAATTAGCCAAGATGCTCTCAAATGCTAGAGGAGTTATAACTTTCGATGGGTTTGGGACACATTTAGCTGCATATTGTGGCGCCAAAACAGTAAGTATGACAAAAAAATATGATCCAAGACTTTATGGACCTAACTTTTACTTAGCAGATGTTGCAATTGTAAATTGTCAGGAGAGTTTGAATATGGGCCTTGTTGCCGATAAGGCCCATGAATTTTTTAAAATATAAATTTTCTAAATTATTGAAAACTATTCAAAATTTGATTCAGAGAAGAAAGCTTTTCCTCAAATGATTTTGCTTTGTCCTTAACTTCAAAAACTACTTCTTCTGGAGCATTTTGCATGAAGTTTGAGTTGTTTAGTTTTGCTTCGACTTTTTTGTATTCATTTTGAGTTTTTTCTAAATCTTTTTTTATTCGATTGATTTGTTCATTAAGATCAATGAGTCCTTCTAAAGGAATAAATATTTCAGAATGAGTCGTAGCTAGGGAGGCAGATTTCTTCGGTCTCTCCGAAGATTTGTTTCGAATAGTACCTGATTTCACATTCGCCAAATCTTTAAGAAAATGCCTTGATTCATAAATGAATTTTGCAAGTTTTGAATTATCTGTAAAAAGTCTTACGTCAATTTCATCTTTTGGTTTAAGATTTACAGAAGACCTAATATTTCTAATCCCAGTTGTTACATCGATAAACTGATTCATGAGTGTCTGAACTTCGTCATTTAAAAGATTTGAATCAAACTCTACGTATTCTTGATTAATTACAAGTGAATCCGAGTCAAGATAAGACCAAATTTCTTCGGTGATAAATGGAATCATTGGATGAAGAAGAACCATGATTTTTTTGAAACAGTATTTGAGCATGGTTGCTCTTAGAGCAATGGCTTTCTCGTCATTCCCATAGAGAATATTTTTAGAAAGTTCAATGTACCAAGAACAAAATTTGTCATAAACAAATTGGTAGATGTCACTACAAGCATCATCGAATCTGTAAACATTAAGTGATTCATTCATCGATTTTGCTACAGAATTTAGCTCTGCGAGTATCCACTTGTCATGGAGATGCCATTCTTCTTTTGGAGGCAATTGATCATTTGCTTTTTCCAGAAATGGATAAACAAATCTGAAGGCATTCCAAATTTTATTAATAAAATTTCTATATCCCTCAATTCTTTCAGGATCTAGATTGAGATCTCTGTTATAGCCCGAGCCTGCTGCAAGAGTGAATCTCACGGCATCAGCTCCGTATTGATTAATCATATCAATTGGGTCAATTCCATTACCCAAAGACTTACTCATTTTTCGGCCTTGTTTATCTCTTACGATGGCATGAATATAAACGTCACGAAATGGAGATTTATCTGTTACTTTAATACCCATCATCATCATTCTGGCGACCCAGAAAAAGATGATATCAAAGCCTGTAATTAGAGTTGTATTTGGATAAAATTCATCAAATCTTTTTTCTTTCATCTTCTCTGGATCAGGCCAACCAAGAGTAGAAAGTGGCCATAATCCTGATGAGAACCAAGTATCTAGTACATCTGGATCTTGAAAAATATCTTTATCCCTACATTGAACGCACTCATGTGGGTGTTCTTCGGCTGCCCATTTGTGATCACAGTGTTTACAATAATAAACTGGAATTTGATGTCCCCACCAAAGTTGTCTCGAAATACACCAGTCTTTTGGATTTCTTAACCAAGAAAAATATGTATTCTCCCAGCCTTTTGGGAAGAAGGTCATATCTCCATTTTCAACTGCTTCAACGGCATTTTTTGCCATCTCATTAATATTTAAAAACCACTGTTTTGAAACCATTGGTTCAACGATTTCATCAGATCTTTCACCGTGACCCACGGGATGAATGTGATCCTTTTTTTCAACGAATAGATCAAGCTCAATTAAGATTCTCTCAACTTCTTTTCTCGCATCTTTGGGTTTTAGTCCCTCAATTTCAGGTGCAAGTTTATTAAAAGTGCCATTTGGATTGAGAATATTAATAATCGGTAGTCCGTGTCGTTTTCCAATTTCAAAATCATTAAAATCATGACCAGGAGTTACTTTAAGGCAACCTGTACCTTTTTCAATATCAACGTGTTCATCACCAATAATAGGTACTTCTCTGTTACAAATAGGAACAATTGCAGTTTTTCCAATTAAATCTTTAAAGCGCTCATCGTTTGGATTTACTGCAACTGCAGTGTCAGCAAAAATGGTCTCAGGTCTTGTTGTCGCAATGATTAATTCAAGATTCGGTTCTTCTTTAATCCTATATTTTAAATAATAAAAATGCCCCTTAACTTCTTTGTGTTCAACCTCAGCATCTGAGATCGCGGATTGAAGGACTGGATCCCAGTTAACGATATAATCTGATTGATAAATTAAACCTTCATTAAAAAGCATGACAAAGAATTTTTTTACAGCTTTATTTGGTGTTTCATCAAGAGTGAAAGTTGAGTAATTCCAGTCGCAGGAGATACCCATTTTCTTTTGTTGGTTAACAATCTCAGAACCATATTGTTCTTTCCAAGACCAAACTTTTTTAAGAAATTCTTCTCTACCTAAGTCATGTCTTGTTTTCTTTTCTTCTTTCCATAGAAGTTTTTCAACTACGGCCTGGGTAGAAATTCCTGCATGATCGGTCCCTGGAATCCATAGAGTTTCATACCCCTTCATCCTTTTAAAACGAACTAATGCATCTTGAGTTGTTGCATCGAGAGCGTGACCCATGTGCAGTTTTCCTGTCACATTTGGGGGAGGCATAAGAAGAGAAAAAGATTTTTCTTTTTTTCCTTTTTTAGGAGAGAAGCAACTTTTATCCATCCAAATTTGGTACCACTTAGATTCAGCAGATTTAGGATCAAAAGTTTTAGGTAGTTCGTTTTGAATTTCCATTATGAAAGTCCTTGAATGAAATCATTAAGATTAATAGTCGTTTCTTCTCTATTAGATAAATTCTTCAATTTAATTTTTCCAGAATTCATTTCCTCTGTTCCAATTAGTATTAGGAATTTAAAATTCTTTTTATCTAGATGGCCAAAAATCTTCTTCGGTTTATGTGGCCCAAAAAAGAGTTCAACTTTTTTATTTTTTAATCGAATCTTTTGAGAAAGATCAAATGCTGTTTTTTCAGCTTCTTCATCTAGGTAACCAACTAGATAGTCTACATCTTGTTTTTCGAATGATGGTCTTAATTTATGAGTAGTTAAAAAATCAGTAAGAGGAACCTCTCCCATACCAAACCCAACTCCCTCTAGAGGGGGTTCATTAAAAATTTGAAGTAGATTAGCGTAAGCTCCGCCTCCAGCGATTGCTCTTCTGTTTTCAGGGTTTTTATCAAATATTTCAAAAACTAATCCTGTATAATAATCAAGTCCTCTGACAATTGAAGGATCGTATTTAATGTATTTTCCCAGTCCTAAAGATTCTATTTTATCTGAAATCTCCAAAAGTTGAGTCGGACCAACATCCGTTACATACTTATTTAAAAAATCCTTAACGTTTTCAAATGATGATAGAGAAGAGTAAGCCTTAAAAATATCAATTCTCTCTTTATCTGAAATAATGGCATGTAATTCTAAGTTAAATTTTTCTTCTGGGATTTTATTCTTCTTATCTAAAAGTTTATAAAGAAGTATTTTTTTGTCATTTTCAAGTTTTAAAAGTTTTGCAAAAACGAGATCTACAAATGTCCTATCATTCAAGAGAATTTCAAAATGTTCGCTTGTTGCTCCAAAACTTGTCATGAGTGAGACCGCAAGCTGAAGTATCTCAACTTGTCCGTTGAGTCCTCCTCCGAAGATGTCAGCATTGTATTGCCAAAATTCTCTAAGTCTTCCCTTTTGGGGCTTTTCATACCTCATGAGATTTGGAATTGCGTACCAGCGAAGTGGTTTCGAAACTTCCCTGTGAATTTGAGATACCATTCTCGCTACTGTTGGTGTCATTTCAGGACGAATAACAACAGTTCTATCTCCACGATCTTTAAATGAATAAATTTGATCATTTATTAATTCCTCACCTGATTTCGCAAGATAAAGCTCAATGTCTTCAAGCAGGGGACCATCATAAGGTTCGTAGGCATAAAGCTCAGACACTTCAGACATTTTATGAAATATATAATTTCTAAGTCGCATTTCCTGTGGAAAGAAATCCCTCGTTCCGCGATAGGGTTGTTTTGATAAGTTCATGATTTGCGCCTTCGATTATGGAAGATAAAAATTCAAAATATTATACAAAATTGAATATTAAAAGGGTATAGAGTAGGGTTAATTTGATTTCTGTTCTATGGCATTAATTACGTCATCCGAAACAGTGCTCATATCTTTTATATCAACCTTTTTTGTCATCTCAATTGCCTCATTTTTCTCCCGATTCGATTTTTCCTCAAGGGATTCTTCCTCTATTGATTGATTTTGAAGATTCTTAATAGTTTCTGGATGAACATCAAGAAGTTTTTGAGGAATATTAAATAGTCTGATTTTGGTATTAGAGACGAGACTTGAAGAAAATCTTTTGAAAAATAAGGATCTATCATTAACTCTTTCAAGTATAACCCAGCTGATTTGGGTTGAGAGTTGGTTAAATTGGGAGGAATTTAGGGAAAGGATACGCTCGATCCATGGCATTAAATATTTTAGAAAACGAGCAAGCTTTGCTGCGTCATCTTTTTTTTCATCTAAGAATAAACTGGGATTGAAGCTTTTGTTAGAAATTAGGCCAATTTTTTTTCTGTAATTTAGCTCAGCAATAATTGATCTTTGAATCCACTGGGAAAAAGAACTCAAGTACTTTTTGTTGGCTTCAAATTTTTTCTCAAGTCTCTCCATGAGCTGAAGAGTTAGGTCAAAATCTCGAATTTTATCAAATTTATGTTCAAGTACATTCCGAATAACTTCAGACTTTAAAAGAAAATATATTTGCTCTTTCTCTAAAATGCCAAGATTGTCGCCAATCTCTTGAATTAATCCAACCATGCGAATTTGGTCTTTTTGATTTTTAAGTTCAATTTTCATTGAATCAAATAGAAGGGTGAATTCAGTAGGGATTCGATCACTTTCAATACGAAAATCCTTGTGAAACCCCATGACTGGAAAACTAAAAATGAAAATGAAAATGAAGGTAACTTTATAAACCAAGAGGTAACTCCTCTTCTTCGCTTAGTTTGTTTGATTTCAGAGAATCTTGTACGAGATTATTTTCTCCAAGAGCAAGGTAGAGTTCTCCCCTTAAAGGAATAATTATTTTTTCATCTAATTCGATTATTTGAGTAATACCGCCATTAAAAGTGATTTGAGTAGTTTTTTGATCTTTTAAGTTTAATTTAAAAACATCAGTAGTTTTAACTTTTGTTTTTTCATTTTCTTGAGTTGATTTTATAAAAAAGAGACTCTCTTTTTTGCAAATCATATTACCGATGTCATGATCGGAAGAAGTATAGATAGTTTCATAACCAGCAAGATTAGTTTGTGCCCCAAGTGGAAGGTACATGATTTTACTTTGTCTTGTGACACCCTCGAATGGGAATTCTCCAAATGAAATATAATCTGAATTTCCACAGATTTCCAATTTTGTACCAGATTGCGTGGATTTATATAGGACAGTGTTGATTTTTGTATTTTGATTAAATGAATTCAAAAAGGAAATTCCGTTTTCGTCGATATCGGTAAATAGAATATTGCTTGAGTTAACCATATAAACTTCGGGAATAAAGAACGGATTATTTTTATTTGAGATGTTTATTGAAATTTTTTTATCAGTGACCAGATTTAATACATAGATTAATTTCTTGTAAGAATCAAAATAGGTAACCCACTCGTCCGAAACATGTAGTCTAGCGTTTCTTCCCTCTGCAATTTTTTTTGCACTTGTTTTCCCTAGTCCTGCAACAAAAATCTGATGATTTTTTAAAAGATTATATTCGGTGTGAGAGTTTGAAATTCCTTCAATAAGGATTTTACTCTTGTGAGATGAAATATTGACAAGAAAATCTGTATTTGAGGACTCAGTGATAATATCAAAACTGTTGAACCCATTAATGACTGTTAATACACCCGGTCTGTTTTGAATGTACACAGTTCTGCCATCTTCATTTATATATCGAAGAGTATCTGCGGGATATTTAGTTAAAAAACGATTAAGTTCTTTTGCTTGGGATAAAAAGCAAAAAAAGATTAAACTAATTAACGCCATAAAGTGTCCATAACTTCAAAGGATGAAATTTTTGATATGACTTAACTCCAGAGAATATATTGCTCCAGCCTATTAAACGAGGAGATTGGAGTGAATCAGCTGATGTCCTTACAACAAATGCGGTTTCATTTTCTTCTTTAACAATGCCATCAATAATAAACGGTAGGGGAGAGCATTGGTTAAGGGAAGTTGATTTAAAAAAACTTGGTAATAAATCCTGTGCGCACCCAACGCCATAAATAAGATTCTTTTTGGACTTTTTAAAATAAGAGATAGTTGATGTTAGGTTGCTTAACTGTGAAACGGATTGTTTGAAATCATTTTTAAACAAATATTGCATCGAAAATCGTTCGTTTTTAATACTCAATGGAAATAACTCGATTAAATTTCTTCCAGAAATTTTAATGAAATCAATTGTTCGATCATTATATATAATCTTGTGCTTGCATTGGGACATGAAGCATTCATTTTTATCATAAACGATGTGACAGCCATTCTTATATTGCAAATAAAGAGGATTGTATTCTTCACTGCTTATCATTGAACATTGAAGACTTTTTTCAGCCCCTCTCGTTTCTTTTAAAATTTTGGCAACGATATTTGTGTAGGAATATGGATGATCATCATAATTGCCGAAGAAAAAGTTTTCACAAATTTCTCTTTCTTTAATTTTGTCAAAATAACATGCTTTTAAAGTCCAATTTTCTTCGTTGTCATACTTGCCTTTAAAAAGACTTATTTCTCCTGAACTGATAACGGAACATGGACCACTGAACTTTTTGGGATTTGTATCGTTAATATCCATAATGAGTCTTGAAAAATGGGTCGCAGCAAACTGATCACTTAGGCCAGGACAGTCATCATAGTCAGATTTAAGTGACGAATGATTGAGGGCCATTGATAAAGTTTCGCAATCGAGATTAGGCATAAGGTGATGAAACCTATTTTTACTATATAGACACAGGTCTGGTTCTGATTTGATTCTGTTAATACAAACTTGAAAGTCAGTATCACTTAAAGCGTTTTTCTTTTGAATGTTTTTACAAATGTCCTGGAGGTAAACCTTTTCTTTTTGTTGATTTGCAATTTTAGACCAAAAAGAAACATTTAAAAACTTTTCGCAATAGTTGATTTCATCATCAAGATTGTCACACAAATTATGGATAAAATCTTTTTGATAACTTGAAATTTTTTCATTTAAAATTTTTTTAATTGAATCTCTTTGTTTAGTGTCTTTAATATTTAAATCAAATCTTTTTCCTTCCGACAGATACTCATGAATTTGACATAGGTAAGGAGTGTTAGGATTGTTTTGCCAGTTGAGATGAGAAATTCGACATTGATCCATAGTGGATGGTGATTCGAAAATAACTGAAGATAATGTCTCAGAAAGAGTTTTAATTTGGTATTTATTTATAAATTTTAAAACCTCTGGGCATTCTTGATTGACGACATTTGAAAGGAAATCTTTCTTTGACAATATTGCAGACTCCCGTTGGCCGGAAGTGGTTATATAGGTTACGAAAACGTTCTCTATTCGCCCGTGAGATGTTTTTAATAAATCGGTCAGTATTGATTCATAAAATCGACATTTATTTACACTTGCAAGTTTTATATATCCAGGTCTTGAATGAAGTATAATTGAATTAAGAAAATCTGGTTGGAGTTCAAGGTTTTCTACTCTTTTCGAATCGCTCAGGATTTTTTTTTCTTTTAAAAGCTTGTCTTTAATTAAATCCATTTTTTTTGAATCTATTTGTAGTAGTGATTCAAAAGTTTGAATGATACCTGGATATTCGGTATTTTGAGGAATAGATAGCGGTGTTAAATTATCTTGAGAAAAAGTAGGTGTTCCTAGGCACAGGATAAATACTGTGCCTAGGAAAAAATTAAAGGGCCGATTTCGCAAGAATTGAGGCAATATCTTCAACTTGTAGTTCCTCTGTCGCCTTAACTGTTCCTTTGGAAGAATTAAAATTAATCATACAATAAGAGCACGATGTTGCAAGTTTCTGCATTTTAGTTTGACCAATATGCTCTAATCTATTGTGTGCTAGATGTTCTCCTTCAGGCAATTCATACCACATATTTCCTCCACCCATACCACAACATAATGCTTTATCTTTGTTCTTCTCCATTTCAATTAATTTAATTCCCGGAATAGATTTTAAAATTTCTCTTGGAGCATTGTACTCGCCGTGATGTCTTCCTAGGTAGCAAGGATCATGGAAGGTGAGTTCGTCGGCAACATTTTTTAACGCCTTTAATTTCCCAGATCTTAATAACTCTGATAAAAGTTCAGTGTGGTGAACCGTTTCAAAAGCACCATTCTCAAACTTGGCATACTCCTTGCCAATAGTATGGAGACAATGTGGGCAATGTGTAACTACTTTGTCGAATGAATACTGTCTCATATTAGCGATGTTCTCAATGGCAATTTCAAAGAATGAGTATTCATCTCCAAAACGTCTCACAGGATCACCATTGCATTTTTCAGTTTTACCCATAACAGCGAACGAAACACCTGCTTTCCTAAGTAGATTGACAGTATCTCTAACGACTTTTTGGTTGGAAGCATCATATGATCCAGCACATCCGACATAGTAAAGATAATCAACTTTTTTGCCTGTTTCGATCACTGGAACTTCTAATCCTTGGGCCCAATTAAAACGGTCATCTTGAGAAATACCCCAAGGATTACCATTATTTTTTATTTTATTAACTGCATCTGCGGCAGCGGGCGGGAGATCACCTAATGTAAGCGCTTTGTATCTTTTTAAATCCATGATGAGTTGAACATGTTCAATATTTGCCGGACATTCTTCCATACATGCCCCGCAGGTTGTACAAGCATCGAGCTCATTAGAAGCATAAATTGGATTTTCATTCCATAATTCTATGTCTTCACCTGGTTTAGAGGATAAAGTGTCTCTCATTTTTGTGATAATTAGTTTTGGATCAAGAGGTTTATGGGCCTGATTTGCAGGACAGGCTTGAGTGCATCGACCACACTCAACACAGGCAAGAGTATCGAGCCGTTGTTTCATCGTAAGTTCAGAAATTTTTCCAAGTCCGAATGTTTCTGCGTTCTCATTATTAAAATCCATAGGATTTAACACAGCACCTCTTCTAAAAGGGGTTATTAGTGCATTAAGAGGAAGAACGATTATGTGAAAAAACTTTGAATGAGTTAAGGCTGCAACAAAAAACATGGTGTTAACCATGTGAAGAAGCCAAAGAGCTTTATAGGTATTTGCTAAAAAAAGCTGAGAGAAACCGGGGAATCCAATAATAGCTGCTAAAGTGTACCCAATTGGAGACCAAAGTCTTTCTCCTTGGGGCATATTCGTGACATAAATTCTAATTCCCTCAAGAAGATACCCAATAACGACTAGGGCTATCAGCATAGAGTACATAAATTTTTCTTGATTGGGTTTTGTTGCTGAAAGGTACTTTGGTTTTAAAACATATCTTCGATAATAGGCAAATCCAATTCCAAGAAGAACGAATAAACCGCCTATGTCCGCCAAGAATGAAATAACCTTGTAAGTTGTTCCTGTATAAATTTTAAAAGGCGTGTCGGCATGAATGGCAACGAGTTCAGTGGCAATAAAAAGAACCATAAATCCATAAAAAATCATCGTGTGATATAGACCAACGAAAGGATCTCTTTGAACTTTCCCTTGAAAGAAAATTGTTTGAAGAAAGTTTTTGAAATTAAGCTTCTCTGGAAGGAGAGCTTTAAAATTTTTACCTTGTGTAACGTATTGATACTTTGTTACAAGACCCTTTATAAAAAAGCCAGTTGCAACAGCTAGGGACAGATACATAAGAACTTTCATCCATACTGGTATCATCCACATGATTTCTCTTGTTGCTTCCATCGATCCTCCCCAGATACTAATCAAAAATCATATTCAATTATAAATGTTTGGCTAAAATATTTAATTATTTTTACAATTATTCTAACTATTAGGTGATCATATGGATAGCTCTTTTAACTTTTTACTTGGCCTCGTTGTTCTAATCTTTGCTGCTTCATATTTTATTTTTCAATTATTTCATTTTGGAGTTTCTCGAAGTTCAGTCGCATTTATAAGAATCACCACCTCTCTGAGTATGCTAGCCGTTTTGGGAATGGAGACTTTTATGATGAATCATGTACTTTATCAGATGAATTTTATGAAATGGTTGCCTTTTATCTATGTGGTTTTTGGAGTGGGTCTACTCGTAGAGACAATTTTTATTTTGGGTACGTTTCAAGTGATACAATTAAAAATCTTTTCAAGGATTCCCATTCTTGCGTCATTAGTTACCTATGCAACATTTCCTAATCAAGCCAAGGTCATTGCCTTGTTGAGTGTTTTAGTAGGATTTTTGCTTTTTGGAATCTTTTTGAAAAAACCTCATTATCAAAAGATGGTTTATGTAAAATTAACTGCGCTAATAGTTTTAATTACAATATTTAAAAGTGTATCATTTTTGGGTGTTGAGTATATATTATTGATTCTTTCATTATTTTTTATATTTTACTTTTTTTTGTTCCAAAAATGCATTGGGATAAAAGAATTAATTGCTAGAGACATACAATGATTAGGTTTTTTATTTTCATTTTTCTTGTAGGTTGCACTCAGGTTACAAGCTTAAATTTAAAACGACATCAATTTGGAATTCAGCCATCAAAAATAATTTGGCTTCAGGTTGCAGGATTAGAAGAAGATCATGTCGCAATGCTGAGGTTTAAAAAATCAGACGAGTCTAAAACGTCATTTGAAAACTCGACTTGCTTGGGGAAAGCTTGGTCTTATAATTTATACAATCTAAGGCCTTCTGCGAGTGAGTCTTTTCTTGCGCAACTGACTGGCTCAAAAAATATAAAAAATAATTGTTCTGATTCCCAGCTAAATCCAATCTGGAAACTACTAAAAGATTTTGAGTATGAAGTTTCAATTTATGAATCTTTCGCTTCAAATGATCAATCACTTGAAAAGCTAAATTTTTGTGAAGGTGGAAATTTTATTGAAGGTATAAATTATTGGAAGAGAGGAATCATTCCTTCAAATGCAAAGACGTTTAATTTTAATCAAAAAATTCCTTTAAAAAAGAAGAGTATTTATTTTGAGAGAGGTTGCGATCAAAACGGATGCGATTCAAGATTGTCAGATAATGTGATTTCGATGATAAAAGAAATGAACAAAATTAGAGAAAGATATGTGTTTTTGATTCGTGATTTTTCGTATTTGAAATCAATAAAAGAAAAGCGCTTTTTGGAATCAAAAAAAATTCTGAGCGATCTAGAGGCAACGTTCTTTGAAATTCAAAAATTAACTGAAAACTCAGCTGATTATCTCGTTCTTCTTACAACTGCAGAATCAACTCATTTAGAATTTCCACAGCAAGGAGTTGACTGGTATTCTTTTGAAAAAAATGGAGCAAAAATTAGTTCAAAGAATTCAAGTCTTTTAAATCTTGTACTTGCTACAGGTTCAAGAGCAGAAAATTTTTGTGGAATCTATTCCGAAAGTGAGCTATTCGATAGAATTTTAAGCAATCCAAAACAACAGGGGTTGGAGTTTAAAATTATTAATCCGTTTAAACTTTAGTTTTTTAATTGAAAATGACTTCTATTTAATTTGTAAATCTTATTACAGTAATCGCAGTTGATTTCGATTTCATTTTTATCTTCAAAAATCAGATTAAGGTCGCCTGAATATAAGTTGGATAGATTCTGGATCATCCTACTCTCTGTGCAAGGACAGTAAAATGAAACTTGTCTGCTACCTAGATATGAAAAACCATTGCTCTCGAAAGAGCTAACAATTTGCTCGATGTCAGAAATCGCTTCGTTAAAGAATTGATGAAAGAAATTCTTTTTCTTTTGGATAAATTCTTGTCTCGTGAGAGATTCTTGAAGAGTTGAATTTACATTTATATCAGGAAGTTTAGTAATCATAATCGATTGGTCACTGATGTCACTAACTATGACTTCTGAATTCGTTTGATATGAGTCTTCAAAAATACGATTTATCACATTTTTGGTGTCAGTTTTATTGAGTTCAATAACTGATGTATAAGGGCTTTTGTTTCCAGAAAATATTTTTGTAACTCGTACTTGGCCAGTTATTTTCATTGGGAACAAATTAAATTCCATGGGAAGCAGAAGAGTTCTTGTATGGCCGGCGTTATTAGTTTCAATTTTTAGTCTAAAATATGGATCTTCCGAATCGATATAAATACCTAAAGATTCTCCGGGTTTAAGATAAAAAATAATTGGCATAATTCCAAGAAGAGTATCTCTAAAATAAGCAAAGCCGGCACCCTTTAGAGGGTGCGTCAAGGCAAGATCGTGTATTAGTTTTTGTCCCTCTAAAAAATGGATATTGAAACCATTTAGATGATCTAAAAAACTATAAAGACGACTTGTAGTAAGCATTTAATCTCCGAAATAAAGATAATTTTATAGCAATCTTAACCTTTTTTGTTAAGCATTCTTACTATAACTGAGTATTATTGGATATGATTGAATTTATTTATTTTAGTCAAAAAATCGATTTTTATAATCATCTCCGCCAACTTAATTCAGATATTAAGATTATAACTCCTAGTCCCGTTAAGGCTGATGCAATTAGAGAGCAATTTCAGGACTTATCAAGCATTGACGTTCTCACAATTTCAAAATTTGTTTCTGATTTATTAGGTAAATGTTTAAGTGAAAATGGACAAACAAAGTTAAAGAGAAAATCAGAAATTTTACTCGTTTTTGGGATAATGAGATTTAAATACTTACCAGAATTATCTTTCGAAGACTTTACTTATGCCTACGAAGTTTTTTCTGATTTAAGAAGTTATAGCTTGGATTTTGAAATCTATTCACAAGCAATCAAAGAGCTTGCACCAGATATACAAAAAATTTTAATCTTGTTTCATCGCTTAATTGAAGCGATGGACATATTGGATGAGCACGGGGCTTACCAATTTCTTTCTAATCATATTAAAGAGAACCAAGAATTAGAACTTGAAGGCCAAAACTTAGTTTTTTGGGGGTTTAGTCACCTCAATGGACAACAAATTGATTTGTTAAAATCTATTTCATATAGAAATAAAGTTTTAATTCCCATTCCTTTTCAAGTTTTGGAAAAAATAAGAAGTTTAGATTGGATTCATTGGTTGAAAAATGAAAAAAAATCAGAAATTCATCTTGAAAACATCCCAATCTTACCAAAGGTAAAAAAATTAAAAATAAATTCACGTGAAATTTCAAAAGAACTGAAAAATATAATCAAAACAGGTGATCAAATTCTTTTAGGGGTTTCTAAATTAAGTGAAGAGCATTTATTCTTGATACCTTCATCAAAGACAAATTTTAAAATTCCAACGGATCTTTTAGAATTAGAAATTCAAAAAATTAAGGAAGAGATAAAAGAATTTTGTATAAATAAAAAAGTTACTTCAATTGATGAGATTAAATTCTTTTTAGAATCCAAAAAATGTTTATCTTATAAAGAATTGAAAGTAATAAAGCTATATTTTCAAACACTAATAGAGATTAAGAATCTAACCAGCGAAAGTATTCTGGTTGATGATTTCTTGTTAAATCTTCTTGAGAGAATAGTGGTTTTGAATCAGCCAAGAACTTTCTTGTCACCACAAATACTTGATGAAGAGATTGTCGAGCTTAAGGATTTTAGTTCACTTGACTCAATTAAAACAACTCAACGAATAGTCATTTGCGTGGATGATAGATATGGCCCTATCTCAAATCTTTCATCATCTTCTTATAGCGACAGTGTTCTATCACTTCTTGCTACAATAGGTCCTGTTAAAAGACCAGAATTAGATTTAGAATTTAAAATTTGGGAGCTTTATTCTTTAATGTCTTCTGGGAATGTGCTTCTTCTCATAACAGAGGAAGCATTGAAGTTCAATTTAGTATGGAAAAAGGTCTTTCAATTTGTTCAATTTGAAGCCATTCAGACAGATGTTTTTCAGGAAATGAATTATCCTCAAGGTGATATTTTGAATGAGTATAAGTTTAATCAATTTAATTCAAACTTATCATCTACTAAAATTCAAAGTTTTTTTGACTGTAAGAGAAAGTTTTATTTTACTCACATTGAAAAGAGATTTTTTCAATCACAAGCAGATCATAATTTAAATCCAATGCTTTTAGGTGAAGCGGCCCATAAGATACTAGAAGTATTTTTAAATGAAAGTTATACAAATGATAATTTGAAAGATTTATGTCAACAGGTCCTGTCATCAGTTTTAATGAAAAACCAAGTAAAACTTAATGAATTACAGTTTATAGAAAAACATATTTCACTCTTTCATAAAGCTTCAAATGGCATCTCTGTTCTCAATTCAATTAGACAACAGATCAAGTTGCCAGTGAAATGGACTTTAGAGTACCCATTTCATTGGAATACACCATTCAATATGAACGGCAAAATTGATTGTTATTTTATTTCACAGGACTACTTAATTATACTTGATTTTAAATCTTCTTCAGTTCCAAGTTTTTATGAAATACAAAGCTTTGAAAATGTTCAGATTTGGAGCTACCTCGTAGGTTTGAAAAATAAAATATTAGAATTTAATCCTGTGAAATATATTTTAGGGTTTGTTTCTTTAGATAATCCTGAACTAAGTAAGTTTTTAACAAATGATGATGATTTTCTTCAGCAGTATAAGCAATACGATTTAGGCTCTGCTAAAGCTTCTCAAGAAAATATTTCGGATTTAATGACACTTGCGGAGTCATTTTTCAACAAAGTACATGATGATATTCGCCAAGAAACAAGATTTGAGGCATTACCAAGGAAAGAGAGTGTTTGCCGTTTCTGTGATTTATCTTCCTCTTGTCATAAGGGATTAGCATTATGAAGTTGAAGCAACCAAATGTTGAGCAACAAAAAGCAATTTCACACCAAGGCGGAGTTTTATTAAAGGCAGGGGCAGGTTCTGGAAAAACATTTGTTTTAGTTGAACACATCATTTATTTGACGAATCTTTGGATTGAAGAATTTAAAACGAACAATCGAGATAATTTTGATGAATATATTAAGGGAAAATTCTCGAAATTAGTTCTGATGACTTTCACCAAGAAGGCCGCAGGAGAAATGAGTATTCGAATCTATGAAAGATTTCAACTGGAACTTGAGATTGAAGGAGATGGATCGAACTTTTGGAAAATTGCGTATGAGTCTATAAATTCGCTCAATATCACCACAATAGATGGTTTTTGTAAAAAATTAATATCCAAAGGTTATTTTCCAGGGATACCAGTTGAATCAAGTATCATTTTTTATAAAGAAAGAAAACAGCAGATTTCTGATTTGTTTAATCAGTGGCTATCTCGAAATCAAATAAAAATTTCTCCGGATATTTTTGATTTAATTTTAAAAAATAAGAATGATTTTTTAGGATCTATTACCTCTATATTAATGGATCCAGGTCTAAGGCTTGCCTGGAAAAATACAGACTTTTTTACAAAAAATGATTCAGTGATAGCTCTTGTTTTAAAGGAATCATTTAAATTAAATTCTATAAATCAATCATTAGAAAAAGTTAAAGCTTTAATTGTACCAATCGATTCAGAATGCTCCGCTTTTGAAAGAAATATAAATATTTTTCAAAAATCAGGATTACCCGAAATATCTTCATTTGAAGAACTTTGTATTTATAAAAATTTATTTGACCAATTTAAAACTCTTCAACCAGAAAGAACAGCCTCTAAAAAAGATTATCTCCACCAACAAGCTCATGAAGGTTTAGTCGAGCTGAGAGACTGGGTGAAAATTTGGTATCCAGTTGTTTCTGATTACATAAAATATTTCGATGATAAGATTTTCCCTTTGGTCACTTCAATTCGAGAGACCTTTTTTTTTATTGAATCAAGTTTAAGTTTATCCAAAGGTCTAACTTTTGGTGATGTTGAATATGTAGTTCACCAAGGATTACAAACTCCTGAAATAGCATCAAGGGTACGAAAAGATTTTGATTATTTTATTGTAGATGAATTTCAAGACACTTCTGAACTCCAATTTGAAATCATTACTCGATTAATTAATCATGATTTTTCAAAATTATTTTGTGTCGGTGATGCCAAACAGGCAATTTATGGTTTTAGAGGAGGGGAGCTAGCTGTTTTTAATCGATGTTCATCTCTTGTCCCCCTGAATCTTTCTTTAGTAAATAACTATCGCTCTAAAAAATGTGTCATAAATTTTAACAACGTTTTTTTTGATTTTATTTTCCCACTAGGGAGAGAATTTAGTGGTAAGGATTTTTATTCAGTTAGTGTAGATTATCAGGATTTTCCTCTTGAAGATATTTCAGAAAACAATGGAGTGGTAGAAGTTCTAAATCAGAAGTTGATATTTGAAATCGATTCCTTTGATCTTGATACAAAAATGATTAATAAGTTAGAAGCAAAAGTCATTGCTGATAAAATTCAATTAGAGCGATCTTTGAATTCGACAGCTGAAATTGCAATTTTATATCAAAGGTTAGCACCAAGTTTTGAATTAATTCAATATTTTATGGATCGCAATATTGGATTTACTGCACAATTTAAGATAAGTGTTTCAGAAGATCCTATTCTCTGTATTCTGATTTTATTAATTAGAAGAAAAATAGACAAAAATCCAGAAAAGAACATTTCCTCCCTTTTCCATATTCAAAATATTCTAAGTCGACTTGAAGTTCAGATGACTATAGTCGAGGAAGATCTTGTTGGTTTTGATAATGATCTTATTTTTTGGGGGCCCAAAATTGCCCTTAAAAAAATGATGCATAAATTCAACATGACTATTGAAAATTCAGACTTAAATATTCTTTTTCTTGATCAAATGATTTCTTTTTTCAAAGGGGATCTGGAAAATGTAATCATTAATTTTTTTGATGAAGAGCCTGATCGTTTAAGCCTCGATTTTAGATTTGGAAAAGATAGTCATCTTGTTCAGATAATGACAGCTCATGCTTCAAAAGGTCTAGAATTCGATGTGGTATTTGTTGCTGGTATCTATACAAACGGCAAAGATTCCAATGATTACGGTTTTCTTGGAAAAATTCCTGGAAGCTTTCGTTGGTATCAAGACCTTGCTACAAAAAAATCTCAAATCACTCCCCAGTATTTACTGGAGAAAGAAATTTCAAAATATAAAAACTTTTCAGAGTCTAAAAGATTGTTTTATGTGGCATGCACAAGAGCGGTAAATAAACTTATTTGGATTAATTTTGACATTGGAGAATCTAAATTTAAATCGCCGAAAAATAGCTGGATTGAAGCGCTTAGAAATTGGCTTGTCACCATTTCAAATGAAGGTATAGTTGGCCATTCTTTTTTACCCGACTTAGATCTTGGGCAGATGAATTTGTCCGTAGGTGACGCTAAGCTGCCTCTTTATTTTTTTGATAAAGTAGGAGTGATACAAAAAGATGGTCATTCTAATTCACTTAACGTTATGGGAGAGCTCAGTGTAACAAGGCTTGGTGCTCTTAATGATTGCCCTCGAAAACATTACTTTCAAAATATTTTAAAACTAGAAGTTGATGATGAAAATTCATTTTTTGAATCACAGGATGATCAGGAAGAATTAGTTATTCATTCGAATGCTGCGAGAGGAACCATCATTCATCAAAAAATTTCTGAGATGATAGTGAGAAATTTAACATTGCCTAGAGATATTATTGGAACAGATATTGAGAAGAACTTTAATTGGTTAAGAATTCATCTTTTGAATCATGCCGACAAAAAGTCTTTTCGATCTGAAATACCTATAAAATTCAAATTGTTTAATTTTATGATTAGCGGCATACCTGATCTTGTTATTTTTGATGAATCTAAACCGGTATCAATTTGGGATTTTAAAACAGGTGCATCTTTAGATTCCAAGCTTTCAAATTATTGGTTTCAACTCTTGGTGTACTCTTACGGTCTTTTTAATTCAAATATCGATCTTAGGGGTTCATTTATTGATCTTCATCTCATTTTTATAGATGAGATGAAAATACTAACCAAAAGAGTTAGCTATTCAGAGGTAGTGGATCAAATCACTCTAGTCTGGAAAAAATTAGATTCCCCTTGGTTAACAAATCTTGACCATTGTTCTCAATGTAAATTTTCGCAAATATGCGAAAAGTAAAAACCAGAAGTTGCGAGCTTTTGGTTCCATGTTAGAATTAAGGCATTTAGTTCTTAACAAGAGAATTCGCAATGAAACTATTTTTTTTCTTTTTGTTTTCTTTATCCGCTATCAGTAGTAATGCCGGAGAAAAATCTCTCTATAGTTTTTCTTGGTTAGATTCTGATAAAGAAGTCTACGTATTACAAAATCGAAAGTTTAGAAAAAATGAATCTTTTTATGTCGGCGCCCTTGGGGTTAAAACTATTAGTGGGGCCTTTATTGATTCTTACGGCGCTTCTTTGAGAGCGGGTTATTTCTTTAAGGAAGATTGGGGTCTAGAGTTTGTCTATGGAAAAAATTCAAGCTCTGAAAATGACACAGCTAAGGGAGTAAAAGAAGCTGGGACGATCCCTTATTATAGAAAAATTGATAACTATATGGGGGCGATGCTGATGTGGTCTCCATTTTATTCTAAAATTAATACCTTCAATAGTATTTATTATTTTGATTGGATTTTTGGTTTAGGCTTAGGAAGGATTGAAACACAAAATAATGCCAATGAAATGGATCCATCTGCTGTTTCAGATAACAATCTTACTAATGAACAAGATATGGGTCTATTGTGGAATACAGGACTAAGATTTTATATTTCCGAATCTTGGAGTTTACGGCTTGATTTCACGGGTATTCATTATCAGGCAACAAAAAATAGGACGATTGAGGGCGATACAAGTTCTCAAAAATCAGAAAAGCTTTTTAGTCACTATGATTTAGGTTTGGGATTAAATTATACTTTTTAACTTTTAAAGGGAGAACATGGATGTTCTCAAAAATTAGTCTTGGTTTAATTTTAGTATTATATTCCTCTTTAGTATTTTCTGATTACGAAGATGCTGAAAGATTCTATGGGAAAAGCTCTGCAGGTATAACAGGTTATCGAAAAACAATTGTTGAGCTTGTCAATGAAGGACATTATTTTTCAGTCGTTCCTTGGATTAAAGACTATGTTTTCAAGAGCGATGGTAATTTAGATAGAGAAATTGAAAATGCCATTGATAGAGTTGTTGAATATACAGGCGTTCGAGTATTTGATACATTGCCTGATTCTATTTTAAAAAAATCAAGCTCATCCGCTATTAGATTTATTCTTGCGAAGAGAATGCTACGTAACGAGAAGCATCTTGAGGCTATTTCTGAACTAAATAGGATTTCTCCAACGCAAATTTCATATCCCTTTGTTTTGAATTTAAGAGCATCGATTCATTCATCAATTGGCCAATTTCAATCTGCCATTATTGATTTCAATGACTGTGTTGAAATTTCAGATGAAAGAATTAGTGATACTAAAAATCCAATTTTGAAAGATCAGCTGAGGGTTAATAGGGAATATTGTTTTGCTGGGATTGCCAGGGCGAAATTTGGTCAAAAAGATTTTAAAGAGGCTGATCTACTATATCTTGATATCCCAAAAGATTCGTTTATTTGGCCTCAAATACTTTTTGAGGAGGCTTGGAATAGCTACTACTTAAAAAATTACAATAGAACATTAGGGAAATTGGTTTCATATAATGCACCTGTTTTTGATTTTATATTTAATCCAGAAATAGATGTTTTAAGGGCATTAACTTACTTAAAACTTTGTCTTTATGAAGATGCCAAGAAGACTGTTGATGAATTTTATCTTGAAAATGAAAGGCATGCAAAAAATTTGAAATCTTTTTTATCTGAAAGGGGAAGAGATCCAAGATATTTTTATCAATTAATTGCAGATCATGAAGCTGGAAAGCCGATGCCTCTGCCTATTATCGAGAATTTGATTTATTCAATTAGAAAGGATCCTGCTGTTATAAGTATTAAAAATTCACTTGCTGGTGCAATTTATGAATACAAAAAAATTAAAAATAAAAGATCATCAAATTTAAAAACTAATCTGTTAAGAAATCTACAAATTTTAGCTGATGAATATAAATCTACACTCGGAGCTTTTGTCAGATCTAGTTTGGTCAAAAAATTAAACCAGTTCAATTCAGCTTTTCAAGGAATGAGCTATATCAAGCTAGAAGTTTTGGCACAGAGAAAAGACAGGCTTTATTCAGATGAGGGGAATTCACCAAAGAAAAGAGGTGATGTGAAATATCTGGAAAGAAATGATAAGCAATATTTCTGGACATTTAATGGAGAATTCTGGGCCGATGAATTAGGTGATTATGTATTTGCTTTGAGGTCTGAATGCGGAGATTAATCTTTATATTGATACTGATTGTTAATAATTTATCCTACGCGCAGAATAGGAAAGAAAAGATTATTTCTGTCATTGATGAAGAACTATCAGAAGTTAAAAGATTAGCGGAAAAACAGGATTATAGAAATCCAGATACCCTTTTAAGAATCTCAGAGCTAGTGTTAGAAAAAGCCAAAATTATTAGAGATGAGGAAAATAATAAATTTTTAAATATTGATCCAGACAAAAGGAGATCAATAGATAAAAAAACTTTATTTTCTGGATCTGAAAAATTATTTAAATTGGCAAATCAATCTGCAGAAAGAGTTGTAAAGGATTTTCCTCGATATTCCCAACTGGGTGAAGTTTTTTTTATTCTGGGTTCGAATAATAAAGAAATAGGTAATCACAAAGAAGCAAAAAAATACTTTATACGTTCCTATAAATTTCCAGGAGTTTCAAAGAAGATTAAATCTCAATCAATGCTAGCGGTTGCGGATTATGAATATAACGATAAAAATTTTAAAGACTCAGTCTCATTATATGAGAAATCTTTAAAAGATAAGCAGAATAAGTGGTGGACCAAAGATGCATTCAATCTCGCTTGGTCCTACTACCGAATTCGAAAGTATGACAAGGCCATTGATTTAATGCTTGAAATACATCGGTTAAGTAAGAATAAGAATTTTGTAGATTTATCAACTCAAGTAGAAAGAGATATTGGTATTTTCTACGTTGATTCAAAACAAATAAATGAAGCAATAAAATTTTATTCCCAAAACAATATTGATTTTTCCATGCAGTTTATGAAAGTCGCAGAAAATCTTATTTCACAAGGAAGATTTGCTCAAGCGGAGTCATTACTAAATGAGATAAAGGATAGAGAAAAAAATACAGATAAAAGGGTAAGAATTTTACTTTCTCAAATTCAACTCTATGATAAGTACGATAAGATTGATCAGCATTTTAATTCATGCTCACAGCTTGTCATGATAAATGATAAGAGCCCTTTGGAAAAAGATTCATTAAGTCGTGCAATTTATCAAGTCGATAAAAAGGCTTCTGAATTACAAAGGCAGGTTGTATCAGAGATTTATAAAAATGTTCCGAAGGTAAGAAAGTCTAAGACGGATTATGCCGTTAAATATTTTGATCTTTCAAGGCGCTTACAGCCGGATAAAAAATCAGAGAAGTTTTTCTTTCAAGCAGAGACATATTTTTCTTCAGACGATTTTCTAAATGCTTTACCTGCTTATATGTCGTCTTTTGATTCAGCAAAAGATAATCAATTAAAGCAAAGAAGTTTGGAAGGAATGTTGTCTTCGTTGGCCAGTTTTAAAAACGAAAGGCTAAGCGAAAAGTTTTATATTCCTGTTTATACACGCTACTTATCCTTTGATAAAAAATCTGATCGATCATCAAATATTTATATCAAGCTTTTTAATTCTTATTTTTCCTCTGGAGATGTTAAGTCTGCGGAGAGCTTAATGTTTGAATACGCCAAAATGCATCCACAGGACTCAACAAAACTTGAGGGGATGTTAGCGAAAATCATGGAGTATTACAGACAAAAGAAGGACTATAAGACTCTTCTTTTGTATGTCAAAAAAATTGAAAATAACGAATTTAAAGTATCCTCAAAGTATCAACAGGCATTAAAAAGTCTAGTCACAAAGATTCAAATAGAAGAAGTTCAGAAAGATCTAGATTCTGGAAACAAAACTCAAGCGTTAAAAGGTTATCATAAAATTTTTAGTGATCCTGAAAGTACTCCTAAAGCTAAGGCGAATTCCGCATATAATTTGGCCGTTTTATATCATGAGCTTGGTGATTCCACTAAAACGTTAGATTGGTCGAACAAAGCATTAGATCTAATGGATATAAATGATGTCGTTAATTTCGGAACATCTTTCATCGGTATTTCTTCGGTTCTTTTTTTGAAACAAAAATTTAATGAGTCTTCGGCTATTTCAATGAAATATGTTGAAAAAACTTGCCGAAATTTTAATAAAAATAAAGATATTTCACTACGAAATGCTTTTTATATTAAATTATCTGGAGATGATATTGATGGTGCCCTAACTCTTTTAAATATTGGTAAAAGATGCGAAGTCTCTCCAGTGACTTTAAGAGATCTTTCTTTTGAAGTTCTCAAAGAACTATCTCGAATTTCTCGTTGGGAAACTTATGAAAACTTAATTGATCAATTAGATAATGACCCTAAGAATCATCCATCCTTAATCTTACCACTTGAGGCTCTTCGGAAGGAATATTCTAGAATTGGTGAGTCTCAAAAGTCTCAAGAAATTGACAAAAAGCAAAGTGATTATTTTTTGAAGGCAAAAAAACAAAATCTAGAGTTACCTGTTGAAGCTTTAGATCTCGTCGCCGAAAAGATTATTCAAAATATCAAATCAAAAATTGATATGCTCAATGGAATCACTCTGAAGTTTCCTGAAGATTCATTTAATAACTCTGTTAAAAACAAGCTCCAACTCTTAGAGAAGGTCACTGCGGATGTTGATAAAATAAAAATGCTGGGATCTGGAAAAGGATTGGTACAAGGTTATTATTACCTCATTACTTCCTATGAATCATTTACAACAGAGCTATCAAATTTTATACCGCCTGATAGACCAGAAACTTATGTTGCATCATTTAAAACGGCAATGGCCGATGTCATTAATCCAATGAAGCTAAATACAAACAAACTTAAGAAAGATATCCAGGATATTATATTAAAAAATAATATCTTATCAGAATTTAACTCTGCTCTTTTATCAAGAGATCCAACTTCACTTAGCGGTCAATTTTTTTCTGTTGATGGAATAACAATGGAAAGAAAGGGTGTGAGATGAAAATTTTAATTCTTCTAGTCTTACTCGCTTCATGTTCATCTTCAAATAAATCAAATCAAGATTTGAATAAAATAAATAATTCTGATTTTTCAAAAAAGAAAACAACTAAGCAGACTGAGTTTCGAGATTTTATTCTTACTTCTCAAAAGAGTGGCACAGTTTTTTTATCCGATGAATCGATTGATTTTTTAAATCAAGCTCAGTTAGAACAATTTGCCAACGATAATAAAGATATTTTAGATTTGAGTTTGCTTTGTTCTCGGAGTGAAATGAAGCAATTTGATTCACTTGTTGATGTTCTTTATACTTCATATTCAAAGCTTCCTTCTTTTTGGAATACAATAGGAAATTGCCACTTAAAAAAAGGAAATCTTAAGAGGGCGCTAATGTTTTATAATAAGGCGTTAGAGTTAGACGCTAATTATTTTCCAAGTATGAATAATTTAGGAGTGTTTTATTTAAAACATTTTAATTATCAAAAAGCATTACTTGCTTTTGAAAAGGCAAATGAATTATCAAAATTTTCAAAAACTCCCAAGTATAATTTGATCTTAGTCTATTTGAAATTTGGGCTTCTGGGTAAAGCAAAAAATTTATTATCACCACTATTATCTCAGTTTCCCCAAGAAAAGAGGCTTATAAAGCTTTCTGCTTATTTAAGTTATGCCGAGGCAGACTACACTAGTTCTGTTCAAAATTTTAGCGCTTTAATTGGGAGTAAGTTATTAAGTGAAAAAGACAAGCTTTATTTAACTTATGCATATTTTAAAACAGGTTCAAAAGATAAAGGAGCGGGAGTTCTCAAATCGATTAAGTTGAATGAGTTAGATTCATCTTCTAAAGCGTTTTTTAATTATTTAACTTCAAAAGCTGGAGAATCTTTATGATTCGTAATTTTTTTATCTTTTCTCTTGTTTTGTTTAGTTTTTGTTGTTTAGCAAAAGAGACTAAAAAAAATGTTAAATATGAATACAAAAAATATGAAAAATTTGATTTTGAAGAGATTGGTGTTGAGGGGGACTCGGGTATACCAGGTGATTTGTCAATCTCATCCCGGCTAAGGAATGAATTTAAGAATAAGCTCCCTGAAAGAAAAAATTTTAATAAAGAAATGATTGAAGGAATTAACTCCGTTCGATAATCGAGAGGTTTATTTTGGAAGCTGAAAAAAATAAAATTAAAAATTTGTTTAATTTTTTAATAGTGAGTAACCATAAAGCCCTTCGTGGAGGAGTGTTTACCAAGGGAAGAATTCTCGTAGGACGTTCAGAGAGTTGCGACCTTTGCATTGCCGAAGAAAGTGTTTCTGCTGTCCATGCAGTAATAGAAATTTTTGATCAAAAAGCCATTATCTATGACATGAATTCGACCAATGGTACTTTTGTAAACGGTGAAAAAGTTATTGTTAAGGAAATAAAATTAGGAGACATGTTTTCGCTTGGTAGAGTTGATATTCGATTTTTGAAATATGCAAATACTTCTTCAAATCCTCCTGTGCTGGAATCATTAGATCCTGTTTCTGGAAAGGCGAAGACAATTACACCTCAACGACCCATTGATTCTGAAAAAAAATTGCCAGAGGCTCCTGAACATATTTCCCAAGATATTTTCCCTCAAATTGTTTATCCACTCTCTTCTGATCCTAAAGCTGAATTTAGTGAATATATTTTTGAAGACAAAGAAGAAATTTATCCTATTTTCAAATATGATCATTCAAAGCAATCCGTTGAAGTGATTGTTTTATATAAGGATAATATTTTTAGCATTGACTATCTTCCAGAAAGAAAAGGTAAATATTATATTTCTGGTATTTTAAAATCTAAGGATGACATTGAATTTCCGTATCTTGGAAAAAATGAAAAATTTCCTTTTGTAAGCGTTTTTTCAGGCAGGGTGACAGTTAATTCTCTTCCAGGTTTTGATCTTTATGTCATTTCAGATAAAAAGAATAGAACCTCCTCGCCTTTATCAGAAGTAGACTTAGAACCTACAGATATTGTTCGATTATCAAAAGATAATCTTCAAATTTTTGTAAGAAATGTTTCTTCTCCGCCAAAAGTTGCTGCAGCTCCTATTCTGAAAAGGGATCCCGAATTTCAAAAATATCTTTTCAGCTTCCTTGCATTAGTTCTTCTGATTTCAATTAGTTTTAATTTGATTGAAGTTCCAGAAGACACTAAAAAAGATGAATTAGCACCAGAAAGGTTAGCAACCATTCTTTATAAGCAACCTCTAACCGTTTCTAAAAATAAGGCCGTAGAAAAAACCAATGACGCTCCCAAAGAGATTGCTCAAAAAGCACCACCAAAACCTGCGGTTGAAAAACAATCATCTGATCAGCCTAAGGTAGAAGTTAAAAAACCTGACGTAACAGAAACAAAGATTGTAGATAAAAAACCAGATCCTGGTAAGGTTAAGGCGCAAGAGAAAAAAGTTGTTAAGCAAGGTAACCCTAATCAAATTCAAGCATCACCAAAAAAATCAAATAATGACTCTTCTTCTTTGATGACTAAGGTTAATGCTTCTAAACAGTCCGCCCCATCGGCACTTTCTCAAGTAAAATCGGCGGGACATGTAGAAGTTTATAAATCTGCAGATTTTAAATCTTCCCTAAGTTCATTAATGGCAAAGGGTGGAAGCCTGTCAGGTATGCAATCTAAAGGAGTGGGAACCTCAACTGGAGACTTGGTTGGAGCTGGTCCATCTGTATCTTCAGGAACTGGAAGCATAAAAACGGCGACCATCTCTACTAGTCAAGGAAGTCTTGTCGGGGCGAGTTCTGGTTCTATAGGTGATTCAAAAGGAGCAGAGGGTCTTTCATCAAAAAGGGCAGTCTATACAGCAGGTATTCCTTCCGAAACAGTTGTTTTAGGAGGTATGGATCCAGATATTATTAGAAAAATACTTTTAGATCACTTGCCACAATTTAGGTACTGCTATCAAAAAGAGCTCGAGAGATCGGGCGCTGAGGTGTCAGGAGTAGTGAAGCTTAATTTTACGATAGGTGCTTCTGGACATGTTTCCCAGGCTGGGGTTGATGGTAGTTCAGGTATTCCTTCTGATGTTAAAAAGTGTGTGATTGGAGTTCTTCGAGGTATTAGCTTCCCAGAGCCAAATGGTGGCGGAGTGGTTGAAGTGAAGCAACCAATGAATTTTTACCCAAAGAAAATTTAAGATTAATTTTCTTTGGTTAGAACGACAAATTTAAATTCTTTAAAACCGGCCGAAGCACA
>JACCDO010149699.1_pt1 | contig 40106 bp, 64 predicted proteins | sample 7446101 | NCBI WGS metagenome assembly JACCDO01 (sample SAMN15323440, study PRJNA562643) | freshwater metagenome | isolation source: river surface water | place: USA:Blue River Watershed | collected 2017-08-16 | reverse complement strand
TTGATTTTTTTGGTTTTTGGACTGGAGATATTTTAGTTTTTCGCATTCGAAATTCATCATCAGTCGATCTTGTCAGGCTTGAGTCGAGCGCAGTATTCAGAGATTACTCTGCTTGGTATCACATCGTTGCTGTCTATGACTGAGCAAACGCAACTGCGACTGAGCGCGTCAAACTGTATGTCAACGGTGTTCAAATTACGGCCTTTGGTACAGCTACGTACCCGTCTTTAAATCAAGGTTTTACAGGAGATTTCCTGACCGATATGCAGATCGGTCGAACAAATACAAATAGTAGCAACCAAAACTATGGTGACGGATACATAACCGAAGTCAACTTCATCGACGGTCAAGCTTTGACTCCATCGTCATTCGGCGAAACCGATGCAGTAACTGGCGTATGGAAGCCAAAGAAGTACGCAGGCACCTACGGCACGAATGGTTTCTACCTGAACTTCTCCGACAACAGCGCGGCGACCGCAGCAGCTATCGGCAAGGACTACTCAGGCAACGGCAACAACTGGACACCGAACAACATCAGCGTGACTGCTGGCGTGACCTACGACTCGATGCTGGATGTGCCGACACAGTGGGCTGACGGTGGCAATGGGCGCGGCAATTATTGTACTGGCAATCCACTGCTTACCTATAACGGCGGCGGCGGCGCAGTTATGGCGTTAAAAAATGGCAATCTTGATTTTCAAAGGGGCGGCGGTGGTTGGGGCATGGCTGGATCAACAATTGCTGTATCAACAGGAAAATGGTATTGGGAAGCAACATTTGTAAAAACTGGCAGCGGGGATGGAAATGTCGGGATTCATAAAACAAATACTTCGTTATTTCAAATAGTTGGTTATTCCGGTGATCCTGATGGTTATAGTTATGCGGCAAACGGAAATAAACAAAACAATTCCACTGGCGTTGCTTATGGCGCATCTTATACAAACGGCGATGTTATTGGCGTTGCACTTGATTTAAGTGTGGGAACTGTTACTTTTTACAAAAACAATGTATCTCAAGGCATTGCATTTTCAAGTTTGTCGGGTGAATTTTTTCCTGCGTTTTCTTCAGACAACGGAACAGGAACAGGATATTTTCAAGTAAATTTTGGTCAACGCCCATTTTCTTACACACCGCCAACAGGCTTTGTTGCGCTAAACACGCTAAACCTGCCAGCGCCGACTATCCTGAAGGGCAATCAGTATTTTGATGCAAGTCTGTGGACGGGTAATCAAGCAGCAAGAACAATCACAAACGCGGGTGAATTTCAGCCTGACTTGATTTGGACTAAATCCCGAAGTGACGCTGAGTCACACCGTCTACATGATTCTGTTCGCGGTGGAAACGGTTCTGTTCTTTATGAACTCAACTCAAACGAAACATCGGCTGAAGGAACAGATACGCTTGTTAGTGGATTTGCTTCCAACGGATTTACGATTGCATCAGGAACGAACACCCCGAACATTACTGGCCGCACCTACGTTGGCTGGCAATGGAAAGAAGGCGCAACGCAGGGCTTCGACATTGTGACGTATACGGGGAACGGTACGTCGCAGAACATTAGCCACTCGCTTGGTGTTGCACCACGCATGATGATCGTGAAGAAGCGAAGCACTACGGGCAACTGGCCTGTCTATCACGCCTCGCTTGGCAACGCGACAAGCCCGTTCTTGAACCTAACCAATGCAGCCAATTCACAGCCAAACCTGTGGAACAGCACAACGCCAACATCATCGGTGTTTACCGTTGGTAGTGACGGCGAGACAAATGCAAGTGCAGCCACCTACGTTGCCTACCTATTCTCCGAAGTCGCAGGCTTTTCCAAGCTCGGCAGCTACACAGGCAACGGGTCTGCTGATGGGCCGTTTGTGTTTTGCGGGTTTAGGCCGAGGTTTATTATGTTTAAACGCACCGACGCAATTTCTAACTGGCTCATGATTGATACAGCGAGAAGCGCTTACAACCAAACGAATGAAGTGTTGCTGCCAAATAGTGCGGCGGCAGAAGGCACTGGCGCTGGATACGGCGCTTACGACTTTTTATCAAATGGCTTTAAGCCAAGAAACGTTGTGGCTAACGAAACAAACGTGAGCGGCGGCACATACATTTACGCTGCCTTCGCCGAATCACCATTCAAGAACGCACTCGCGAGGTAATTATGTTCATGCTTAATGGATCGCCGCTAGCGATCGACACACCGTTTACGCACAACGAAATTCAGTATCCAGCAAACTGGCTTCGCATGACAACACTGGCAGAGAAAGAAGCAATCGGCATTACCGAGGTCGCTGATCCAGTAGCATACGATGACCGCTATTACTGGGGCCCCGGCAATCCGAAAGACCTCGACCAGTGCAAAGCAAACCTGATTGCACAGATCAAGCAGACTGCCGGATCATTGCTGGCCCCGACAGACTGGAAGGTTGTGCGTTTTGCAGAAACTGGCCAAAGCGTAGGCAGTGATGCAACTGCTTATCGAGCAGCGATCCGCACCGCATCAAATGCAAACGAATCTGCCGTGGCGGCTTGCACCACGGTGGATGAGCTTGCTGCCCTACAACTGACTTGGCCGGAGACTGTTTGATGGAACCGCAATTCTTGATCAACGTTGGATTTACCGCAGCAGGTTTTTTTGGCGGCTGGATTCTAAACAACATCACCAAATCAGTTGTTCGCCTTGAAGACAAGATGGCTGATCTGCCGCTGATGTATGTGCAGAAGGACGACTATCGTCGTGACATCGACGAGGTCAAAGGTATGTTGAAACAGATATTCGATAAGTTAGACGCCAAGGCAGATAAGTGATGTGGACCCACTAACCCTACTAGCCGCTGCGAATGCAGCGGTTGCCGCAGTCAAGAAAGGGTGCCAGCTTTATAAGGACATCAAGGGTGCGGCGGGTGAAGTTGGCGATGTACTGAAAGACCTGAAGGAGCAGTTCCAGAAGATACCGAATCCGAGCAACGCTCAGAAGATTCAGTACAACGAAGAAGTAGCGCGAGTACAAGAGATCGGCAAAGCTGATCCGAACGATGTGTTCTTAAACATCGGCAACGATCTCGGCGCATTGATGGACGCGTATGACGCGATTGGCAAAGCTTTTCTCCAGCAGGAAGCCGAAGCAAAGATCGTCTATACAGGCACAGATTCAATTGGCAAACGCGCATTAAACCGCGTCATCATCCGCGCCAGATTGGATGCAATGCTGGCAGAGCTGCGCGAAACCATGGTCTACAAAGCCCCGCCGGAGCTAGGCGATCTTTGGACTAAGTACGAAAAAATGTGGAAGCAGATCGTTATCGAACAGGACGAGGCCCACAAAAAAGAATTGCAGAGGCTTCAAACAGAACGCCTGAACAGGCGCAGAGTCATAAGAATACGTTGGGAGTACGCGACATGGTTTGGGGCAATATTTTTCGTCGTAATGTGGCTCCTCGCCGTACTGTATCTAGTAAGGGGGAGTCTGACGTATCGCTTATTGTCGTCTTATGTGTGGCGATAATGGCGCTGACGTTTGTAGTCGTGATACCTATTATGGGCGTCATGTACATGGACTTAAATAATGCAAGGGTTGCGGTAGAGATGGAGATTAAAGCCCTGCGAGAATTGCGCAAGAAGATGATCGCTGATTACATGAGAGGTGAATTGTGATAACAATCCAGCAGTTCAAGCAGCTAGTTCCCAACACCAAATATCCGCAGCAGTGGTACGACGCTTTGTTCGGCAAGCAGACCGAGCTTGGCGGTAAGTCGCTGCTGGATGAGTACGAGATCACAACCCCGAAGCGCATCGCCGCATTCATGGCCCAATGCGGCCATGAGTCAGGTGGCTTTGTGTTCTTGACCGAGAACTTGAACTACAGCGCCTCTGGCCTGATGCGCACCTTTGGTAAATACTTTCCTGACCAAGCCACAGCCAACGCCTACGCACGCCAGCCGGATAAAATTGCGAACAAGGTCTACGCCAACCGTATGGGTAACGGCGATGAGGCGTCAGGCGAGGGGGCCAAATACAAAGGGCGCGGGTTGATTCAAGTCACCGGCAAGGATAATTATTTTTGGTTTGCATCGTCCCTGAACATCACGCCTGAAGAGGCGGCAGAGTACATGCAGACCTTCGAGGGTGCGGCACAGAGCGCATGCTGGTATTGGGAGAACACAAGCTTGAACAAGCTGGCAGATGCCGGCGACATACTGACCATGACTAAGCGGATTAACGGAGGAACCATTGGACTCGCAGATCGTGAAAAACATTACGCTCATGCTTTGCATGTGCTGGGCGCTTAGTGCCTGTGAACGTTACCGATACCCTTGCCAAGACCCAGACAACTGGGAAACGAAGCAATGCAAAAAACCGTACTGCACCACTACCGGTACGTGTCCAGATCAACTGACTAAACCAGAGGACGTGAAAGCCGATGAACCCGCTAAAGTTAATCAGCCAATTTCTTGCAATGCAGCAGGAACAGCACGATGCAGTAATTAAGTTCTGCATTGCTGTCACCTTCTGTTTCACTGTTGTCATGATGGTCGGCATCAGCCTGTACTCGGTGGTGTTTGTGACCCAGCCGATGAACGGCATGGCTCCAGCGGACAAGCAGTTCTTCCTGATCCTGTCGGACATGAGCAAGTACATCCTCGGATCGCTGGCCACACTCTTGGCAGTCAAGGGTAAGGACGCGCTGCCGCAGTTCGTGCCGCCGAATCTGTCCACTGAGAAAGAGCGGTCAGACCCAGCGCCGACCAGACCTAGCCCAGCAGCTCCGACTCCTGTGCCCAGCGCCGCCCCAGTAGTAGCAGATGCAACAACCATCGCAGGCTACGGCGGCAAGCCAGCGCCTGTTCAACCACCACATCCGGAGATCAACTGATGAAAAACCTAATTGCACTTATTGCGTTTGTTCCACTGGTCCTGTTTGCTGCCGAGACCAAGAAGGTCTGCCACAAGGAAAAGCAGAAGGGTAAGGAGGTCGAAGTGTGCAAGATGGTCAAAATGCACAAGAAGCTGGACGGAACTAAGGTGCCGCCAAAATGATTCCGAACCCGTGGATCATTCTCGGTTTCGTGATCGCGGTGATCGGGGCGGCTGGCGCTGGATATTACCAAGGTAATCAAGCCGGCCAAGCCAAGGTCCAACAGGCTTGGGACAAGGAACGCGCTGAACAGGAGTCCGCCTACGCGCAAGCGCAGGCAGCCGCCCGTGAGAAGGAACAGCAGCTACAAACCAGCGCCGATCAAATCAGACAGGAGAAAGACCGTGAGATTCGCAATCTTAATGCTCGGGCTACCGCTCTTACTAACAGCCTGCGCGACAGGGCGGAGCGCCCCACCACCGAAGCCAGTACCGTGTCCAGTACCGCCAATGCTGGACCCGCTCCCGCCGGATGTACTGGAGAAAAACTTTACCGCACGGATGGAGAGTTTCTTGCAAGGGAAGCTGCCAGAGCAGACGAACTCCGCGCCCTCCTCAGACAGTGCCGGGACCAGTACGAAACCGTAAGGAGGGTGAACCCATGACAGCAGCTTGGACAAAGAAGGCCGGCAAGAGCGAAGCCGGCGGCCTGAATGAGACGGGCCGGAAAAGCTATGAGCGGGAGAATCCCGGCAGCGATCTGAAGCCGCCGCAGCCCGAAGGTGGTTCCAGAAAGAAAAGCTTTTGCGCCCGAATGAAGGGAATGAAAGCCAAATTGACAAGTGCCAAAACGGCAAATGATCCGAACAGCCGCATCAATAAATCGTTGCGCGTTTGGAAATGTTAATGGTAGAATTTTCGAAGAGGGCCTGCGCCCTAAAAAAGCCGCTTATCGAAGCGGCTTTTTATTTTTGTGGAGTTAAATGATGGCTACAGCAGACAACCCTTTTGCAACTAAGACCCCCGCTCAATTGCAACAGCAAGCAGCGGCTGGCACGATGCAAGCAGACACGACTGGATATGACGCGGCAAATGCCGGCGCTACTGGTTACGATGCCGTCGGGCAAAAGTCGTCAGGTTATGACGCATCACAGGCACAAGCTACTGGATATAACGCAGGTACCGCAACCGGTACTAATTGGAATGTCACCAGTCCACAAACAGTTCAAGGTCAACTAGAAGGCGTAATCGCTTCTGACTCGCCTTTGATGCAACAAGCCAGAGCGCAGTCTCTGGCACAGATGAATCGTCGTGGCCTGATCAATTCCAGCATGGCTGTTGGTGCTGGTCAAGAAGCCGTGATCAAGCAGGCGCTTCCGATCGCGCAAGCTGACGCAGCAATGTATGGTTCGGCAGCAAAAACAAATGCCGATACCGCCAATGCGATGGCGCAGTTCAACACCAATCTTCAAAGCAAAGCAGCCGAGTTCGGCGCTAATGCTCAGAACGTTATAGCCGCTTCAAACACTGCCGCCAAGAATGAGGCTGCCAAGTTCGGCGCAACTGCTGAGAACGTTGCTGCTGCCGCTAACCAAGCTGCGATCAATGAGGCATCGAGATTTGGCGCAAGCGCGGAAAACGCTGCGTCGTTAGCTAATGCTTCCGCTCAAAACGAAGCAGCTAAGTTTGAAGCTACCGCACAAAATATTTCGGCAAGTGACTTTGCCAAGAACGTCAACGCCAATGTGGCGAACATGATGGACCAAGCGATGAAGGTTTCGCTTGCTAATGCTGACTCTGCCACAAAAATTGAGCTGCAAAACATCGATGCTCAAACGCGCAAAGACTTGGCTGCGACAGAAGCCGAATACAAAAACGCAATGCAGGCATCGGCATCGGCTAACGAAATATTCCAGCAGGCTACAAAAAATATTGCTGACATCATGGCGAACCCTGATCTGTCTTCTTACTCAACGACTGACGGTAAAGCGCCTACTGAAGACAAGAAGAACTGGCCGCCTAATGCTACGAAAATAGTAGGCGGTAAATTGTATGATGCGAATAACAAAGAAATCGTAAGCCCGAAACAAGCAGCCGTTGATACCCAGAAATCTTACTTGCAGGGTTCCATGGCTATTCTCAGCGCGACATCAGGTATCCAAGGTCTGAAAGAGTTGATTACGTTCTGATGAACCGAGAAGCTTTACTGGAACCGATTGTTGCATCAATTCGCCAAGGCTTGCCCTTGGCAAAGCAGGACATACTGAAGTATCTGGAAGACTGGGAGTTGATACCGGTTGAGATGGAAGGGCAGCACGCAGCAACGGTAATTGCCAAAGGCACCGAGATTCACATTGCGGCTGTAGAAGGCTATCGACCAAAAACATCTCAGCGTCGTGTGATTCACGGTTTCTTGAAACCGCTGTTTGATCGGCACGGATTCATAACGACCAGAGTACCGCACCACCGGTTGAAGCAAAAGAGTTTTGTGCAGCGTGTAGGTTTCAAGCCTACGTGGAAAGACGAAAATTTTGAATACTACATGCTGGCCAGCATGCCGTTTGAAAGGAAACACTGATGTCTAAAATCTACTTCTCGCGGTCTATCAGCCGCACCATGTCCGCCGACCACCCTGTGGGTGACCCGACCGGCGGCGCGGCATACGGCGAAAAGAATGACCCAATCAGCGCGGCGATTTCTATCGCGAGTATGGCCGGCACATACACGGCTGCTGGAAGTTTTGCTGCAATGACGGTCATGCAAGGAATCACTTTTGCTGGCGCAGCAATGAGCCTTGTCGGTAATGTGACCGGCAACAAAACACTGTCAAAGATAGGTATGGTCGCAGGTATTGCTGGCGGTATCGGTTCTTTGGCTGAAGCAAAAGGCTGGATTACAAAAACCCCGACACTCGGTGAAACGTTTGGTAGCACAGCCAAGGCATCTGCTTCTACTGTCACAGGGCCTACAAGCGGAAACCAAGCAGCCGGCAATGTTTCACAAGCCGATCAAGCTGCTCGGAATGCAGAACTGACTCAAGCAAATCAGAACGCAGCAGCAACTCGCACAACCGGAATAGAAACCACTGGCCGTGGTGCGCAAAGCGCAGACTCTTATGCAGGAGGTAATTTAACAGCCCCTGCGGCTGACGCGTCAACGGCAGCGACAGCGCCGGTTTCAGATTTAAAATCAGCATTAGGTGATGGCTTCTCGACAGGTAGCAAGGTCGGTTTAAACCCAAACCCAGCGACTGCTACTTTGAATGCAAATGCAGAACCGGGGTTTTTTGATTCGTTGAAGAAAGGCAACCTGTGGGATGCTACTAAAGCCGCCGGTTCAGCAATCAATCCCGTGACTAATCCCTACGGTGCCATGGCCGCTGGCCAGATAGCGCAACCGATTTCGGATTACCTGTCCGGTAAAACGGACGCAGAGATCGATGCGCTTGAAGCGCAGACCGGTTACGCTGATGCAAAAGCTATGCAGATGCAAGAAGAGATTGCCAGAGAAAAACAGCGGCGCGCAAATCTAAACGCGGGTTACGGTCAAGTCAATACTGGTATCAACGTCAACCCTGCGGTTCTCGGTCAAGCACAGGCCGGCGGTTTGATCTCTGGCGCAATGCAGCCAGCAGCATAAGGAGAAAAACATGGCAATCATTCAAGACAAAATGGCACGCCCTGAAGGCGATGACCTTGATACAGAAACCATTAAGAAAAACATTAACATGCCGCCGGAGCTGCAAGAAGCTTATGAGCGTGTTGTGATTGCTGGCATGAAGGTTATGTTCTCCAAAGAATCTCACAAGCTTATGCTGGATGAACTTCAGAAAGAAGGCCCTCTTGGCGACAAGCTTGGCAAAGGTATCGCGGGTTTGATGTTAATGCTAGTCAAAGAATCGAACGGCACAATACCGCCCGAAGTTATTATTCCTGCTGGCATCAATTTGGTATCTCGCGCAGCCGACTTCATTCGTAAATCTGAAATTGAAAAAATTACGAATGCAGATATAGGCGACGCCATGCAAGTATTCATGTCAACGATACTGCAAAAGTTTGGCGTTGATACTGAAAAGATGAATCAGATGTTGAACCAATACAGCGACGAAAATATTCCTAGCGAGATGGGGGCTTAACATGGCCAACGGTTTAATAGCTGCCGCACTCGGCGGTTTTGGCAAAGCTCTTTCCAGCGTAGGGGAGATGGAAGCCAAGAAGCAGAACGAAGCCAAGCTGCGCAAAGAATTGATGGACATGGAGTCCGAGGAGAGATTGCGCCTTGATGAAGTTATGTTCCAGCGCAAACAGCAACGTGCGATTCCGGAAGCTGAAACAGCCGCTAGGGCTGACGTGGCTGGTAGATCGCTGAAAATGGCTGAAGAGGATAAAGCAAAACTGCCTGAACGTGAAGCAGCACGAAGCGTTACTAAAGACAAGCTAGTTGTTGAAGAACAGTTAAGACAAAACACGCCGAAGCTTAATGCCGAGCTTAAAGTTAAAACACGTTTGGCCGAACTTGCAGCAGGTAAAGACAACAAGCTTGATGAAACAGAAGCTAGGGCAAAGTACGATGCTCTCCTGACAGACATCAAGATAGCCAAAGAGCTTAACGTTGATGTGGCTGAAGCTGAACGTGCTGCTGAAAAAGAAAAAATTAGACTCGACGCTTTAATTGCAAAGGGTGTTCCTAAAGCTAAAGCTGATTACGCTGCGACTGAAAGACTGGAAAACGTACGCGCTCTTGTCGAGAAAAACGTAGTTAAAGAAGAAGCTGACCTCCTTGCAAAACAAGAGCTGGCAAAAGTTCAGGCGATGACTGCGCAAGGTGTTCCTGAAGCAGAAGCCAAATTGCTGGCGGCTAAATGGAAAGCTGGCAAAACCCAGCGTGATGAAGCGGCTGCTGAGAAGACTCAACAGGACATCAATGACGCTATTACCAAAGCCAAAAATCCCGGTTTCCTTAAAGCCGAAAGAAGTATTGCAGCCACTAAGCGTTTTTCTTCAGACACCGGTTCTTCTGACGGAGGAAAGAAAACTACGGCGGACCTTGGTCGTAAACTAGAAGCTGCCGAAGACGCTCTTGCCGAAGCTCTTGGCGTACCTGATAAAGGTAAGATAAACGAAAAGATTCAATCGCTACAAAAGAAAGCAGATGGCGGTGATGCCGCCGCAAAGAAGAAGCTTGAAGAGGTAGAAACTTTGCGCAGCAATGTTAGAAAACGCCGTGATGAGTTACAGAATTGGCGAGACGAACCTGAAAAAGACAACGGTAAATCCGGCAGCGATAAGGGTAAGGGTAAGCCAAGCCTAGACTCATTTAACAAGTAAGGGTAGCAAATGCCATTTGACATCCAAGGTGCTAGAAAAGCCGGATACAGCAATCGCGAGATTGCTGACTATCTGGCTTCTCAGAAAAAATTTGATACGGCAGGTGCCCGTAAAGCCGGGTACTCTGACGAAGATATCATCTCCCACCTTGCTACGTATGAGCCTAAGAAACCTGAACCGTCTGCTGGTCCGACAAAGTTTGAAGCCAAGGTAGCCCCGCAAGAACCGAGTATTGTTGATCGCGTAACCGGCGCAATTAAAGAGCTGGTTAGCGGTCCCGGCAGTGTGATGGATAAGGAGCCTGCTGCCAAGCTTGTACCTGATCGCAGGCTGGAACTTGGCCAAGGTCCAATCAGCCAAGAGACACTTCGCAAAGCGCAGGACATTCGAGAGGGTGTCGCTAAACCGCAAGAGCAATCTGCGGTAGTGCAGAGAACAGCTGAAGCTTTAGAAGCTAAAAAAGCGCCGACAGTTCGCGGTCTTGTAGACCGGGCGATGGAACCAGAACGCATTGTTGAAGAAGCTGAATCGCAAAGACGAAAACAGTTTGCTAAAGAACAGCCTTTAGTTTCCAGTTTGCAGTCAGGTCTTGCCAGCACTTTGGCTGGCAACATGAACATCCCGAGTGCTGCAGCCGATTTATTTAACCAGACTTTTGTTAATCCCGTACTGACTGCTGCAGGATTAGACCCTCTTGCCCGAGCGCCGTTAGCTTACGGCACAGAGTATCTGGGTAAAGCCGCTCAAGATTACATGCCTAATGTGGGCAAACAAAAATTGGGCGAGGCTTTTGATAAACGCCAAGCCACCGATTGGTTGTTCTCTAATCTTGCAGCCAACTCTCCGCAAATATTGATGTCGCTTGCAGGCGCTTATGCTCCTGCTTTACGGTCAACGATACTGCCGGCAATGGGCGGCACAGCAACCGGCCAAAGCTATGCAGCTGGCGACGACTCTCGCATTGCTGCTGCCAAAGGCGCGGTTGAAGTGCTGACCGAGATGCTGCCTTTGGGCGTATTCGATAAAGTAGGTGACTTGCTTAAAGGCATGTCCGTGCCGGCGCAGCGCACGGTTCTCGCGATTGCCGGACAGAGATTGACAAAAGCCGGCGCAGATATAACGGCCATCAGTTTAACCAATGCTGTCGAAGAAGCTGCTGCGCAGTTTGGCGGCAACGTGTTGGATAAATATTTTGGTGGCAAAGAAGTAGAGCTGACCGACAGTTTGCTGGAAGCTTCGGTGCTTGGTGCGGCATCAGGTACCGCCATGACCACGCCTCGGGTTATAGGTACGTTGGCTGGTCGGGGAGAACCCCTGACCCCTGAACAACAGGTCGCCAGAGAGATCGAGACCGGTGTCGCGCAGGCCCAGCCAGCTGGCGTGAACGAAGCCGCCATCCGTGCGCTCAACCCCCAGACCTACGACCAGACAATCGTCACGCCCCAGCAGACGGTCAACCGTAGCGCGCAGATCGATGCCCTGTCACAAGCCGCCTCGGTTGATGAGGCTGTGACGGCGGCTGCTGATCTGGCCGGCACGATAGAGGGCGCAAGGTCCTACGCGCCGGCTGCAGCCGCGCCACTGGCAGGCACAACCCCAACCTTTGGCGGTCAACCAATCGCCCCTGCCGTAGGCGCTGTGACACCGCAAGCCGAGCCTGTCACAGCTGCACCTCCTGTTGTGACACCAGAAACCGTTGCTGTCACACCGTTGGCAGAAACGCAACAAGTTGCTTTGCCCGAACCCGATGTTGCAATAGAACAACAGTTCGGTCTGGATAAACTGCGGCAAGCCCCACGTCCCCAGCGCATTCAAGGCACGGCTGTGGCAGACTTGTCAGATGATGACTTGCGTGCTGTCGTGGAAGACGACAAAGCGCCAGCGATCACCCGACGTGGCGCTCAGATTGAACTGGATGCGCGTGCGAAAGAAACAGCTGCGCCAGCCGCCGTGACACAGGCGGCAGCGCCTGTCACAACGGAGGTTTCCCGTGGAACAACAGAAAGCTTTATTGACATCCCGGCTGACGCCAGCACAGCGGCACTGCCTAACGCCGACGCTGAACCAGTGGGTGGCGTCGCTGCCGCTGACGAAGCAAGAGCAACTGCACAAGCAAGCATTGACCAATGGGCTGCCGCCGAAAACATAACCGATGCCCCTGTTCTAAACCCCGCTCCGGCAGCAGAAGACGCGGCAGTCAATCAGATTGCCAACGCTCTCAATAGCCAATTTGGTGGGCGTGTCTACGCTTACCACGACGCACAACCTACGTCGGCCAATGGTTTTGCTTTAGGCGGTACGGCATTCGTCAACACCGCATCGCCCCAGATCAATATTGGCAAGACCTCGCTCCACGAATTCAAGCACACCGTCGAGCAGATCGCCGCAGCTGAGACACGTCAAGGTCTGACCAACACACCTGCTCAACAGTTCACGACAAGTATCGACGGCATTTTCTCTGATATGACAGAGGAGGGCAAGCGTGCTTACTCTGAGAACTTCCTGTACAAAGCGGAGCTGGACGCAATAGCAGACCCGGCTGCCCGTGAGCAAAGGCTGCAGGAGCTACTACGAGAGCCATTGCTGGTCTCGGAGATGACGGCTGACTTCCTTGGTAACCGTGCTACGGATAAAGCCTTCTGGCGCGATGTGGCGAAGGCTGACCCAGCCGGGTTCAAAGGCTTTGTCGATAAGTGGATCGGGATCATCGACAACTTGTTATCCACTTTGCAGGGCAAAGCTACCCAGAAGAAAGGCGAATCGGCCAAAGTTGACAGCTACATTCGCGACTTGAAGAAGGCCAAGATGGTTGCGCGTGAAGCATTGATCGCGTATCGTCAGGGCACCCTGCAGCAGACGACTGCAGAAGCCGGCACGCCGGCCATGAGTTTGAGAGAAGGAGAAGGACGTGAAGCAAATATCCCCGGTCGAGGTGAAGGCGTACAGCCGTCTCCAGAACGAGCTGGACCAGCAGCTGGTGAAGCTGGGCGCAGTGACCTCCCGAGCTACGGAGAAGCCAGAGAAGGCGCGATCTCAGTCGTCGGAAGGCACTACTCGCCCCGAGTCCAAACAGCCTTAAACAGCGCCTATTACGGCACCGGCTTGCGCGGTGCAGAGGGCAGTCGTTTGCGGGAAAGCAAAGACTCTCGCATCAGCAGCCGCATCTACTTCTACGTGGACACTGGCAACGGCATCCGCCCTGAGAGCGGCGTCGGTCGTTTTGCCCACGAAGTCCAGCTAAACAATATCTACGACCCGGCCACCCGCCTGATCCCGCCGCAGGGTAATGCCAACGCATTCGAGTCTGCGGTAATCGACGCCGGGTTCGACGGCTACATCGCACCATTCGGTCGCGGCGCTGCGGTGGTTATGCTGGGACCGAAGCACGACTACGTGCCGGTCAAGTCGCTGGAAGGTCCGGCTTTTGCCAAGAAGCAGAAAGAGCCGGTTGCCGAAGAAGCGATCGAACCAGAAAAAGACCTCGGCACTTTCCGTTCAGTAGCGGATTCGCTTGGCTTGTCTGAGGCTGAATACAAAGTTACCGCTCTGGGCTTGATGACTGGCAAGACAAAGAGCGCAGCCTTTGAGACGCCCCGTGTTGGCGGCATTCCCCCGGTGGTCGAATGGCTAGACCAACGTTACTACGCCACGGGCATGGCTGCCCTTGATTTAAACAAGGCGGAAGACCGCACGACCGTGGCCAAGATGATGGCGGCTGAAGCAATCGCCGCGATCAAAAGCGCAGGCAACGCTGTCGAATGGTACGACGAGACAGTGCGCAAAACTCTCAGCATCATGGCTGTCAAGTATCCGGAATTAAACACGGATCAAAATGCACGCAACGCTTTTCTAATAGCTACCGCGATATCTTCCCAGACGATGAACGTGGAAGACAACCTTCGCTACGCTTCAAACCAATACGATGCTTTCCGCAAAACCGGAAAGTTTCCCGAGGTAGGCACTGGCAAATCAGCCCCGGCTATGGGTAACAACTTTGCTTTGGCCAACAGGTTGCTGGATGAGATGGGTCCTGACCTGCTTCGCCGATTCCTACAAACTGAATTCACCAAGCGTGAACTTGAAAGCATCGGCTTCAAGATCAACGACGAATCGATGGACGAGCAGATGCTGGGTTCGGCTGTGTTTGGACCCAAGATCGGATTCGGTTTCTACAGCAATCTGTCCGGCAACTTCGAGCCGGTGACCATGGACATGTGGTTCATGCGCACGGTCGGTCGCTTGACCGGCAAGCTGCCGGCATTTGACGAAAAGCTTTTTGCCAAACAAGTGGCCAAGCTTCGCGCCGCTTTGGCCGAAACCGGCAATTCAGCCACCGGCTTGTATGCCGCCGACGTTGATCAAGCTCTGGTGGACGAGGCTATGAAGTCGGACGAAGGTGCCATTGCATTGGCCCGTGCGGTGAACAAACTGCACAACCGGCAATTCAAAAATGAACGCGCCAAGTTTGATTCGGGTGAGCGCAAGAAGACAGCCCTTGTTGGCGCGGCTACCTCAATCCTGAAGTCGGCTGACAAGCCCAAGGATTCACCGGCCAGCGGCGGTGAGCGCCAACGCCTGCGAGACGTGGTCCGCCAGATGGTTGATCTGGTCGAAAAGGAAACGGGCAAGCGCGTACCGCCTGCTGCTTTGCAGGCTTTAATTTGGTACCCGGAACAGGAGCTTTATAAAAAGCTGGGTGTTAAACTACGGGTTACCAGCCAAGACTACGCCGGCGCGGCGAAGTCACTTTTGACCAAAGAGGGTTTCGATGGAAAACGAATCAGCGCAGCAGCCGAATCTGGATCAGGACCTACACGACAAGTGGCTGGAGGCAAAGTCGCCCGAACAGCTACTGAGGTTGGCGCAAAGGGCGAAAAGCTTGGCCCTCTCAAAGGAGAAGAAAGGGCAGCTTTCGTCGGGCCGCGTGTTACCGAAAAACTAAAGCAGGAAGCTAACGCCAAACCGCTGACTGACGTGTTTGCCGGTTTAGAAAAACGCGGTATCGCTAAAGCCAATATGGAAAAGTTGATTAGCCGCCGAGATGACGCAGCAAGAATTAACTACGTGCAGGAAAATTTTATAGACATCCTGTCTGAGCTGGAAGATTCCGGCAAGGTCAAGATCAACTGTGATTGAGGTTTGACATGACACCTACTATGATCATTTCCGCTAATTTGAAAGCGGCACTCGATGAAGCAGTTCACGCTGAACTGTATGCGGCAAACCTGTACAAGCATATTGCCAATCAACTGCAACGCCTTGGCTATTTCGGCGCACAGAAATTCTTTCTGAAAGAAAGCGCGTCTGAGCTAGAGCATTACCAGCTGCATGTTAATTTCCAAAACGATGTCGGTACCGTAGCCAAGGTTCCTATGATCGAAGCGATGAACGAGCCGATCAAATCTTTTAGCGACGCGATCGAACTCGGATATGAAACCGAACTGGAATTGTACGAGAACTACAAAAACTGGTACGAACAAGCTAGTACCGATCCAGTGGTTCAGCAATTCTTGCTTCAGTTCTTAGAGCTGCAGCGTACCAGCGTTGGTGAATATGGCGATCTGCTTGCACGTATCCAGCTGGTAGACCAAGACAAAGCAGGCATGCTTCTCATTGACCAAGAACTGGGTGGCTGATCATGACTTGTACTTACCGGTTTACAGGCACCGACGGTAAGCAGGTAGTCATCAAAGGCCAAGCTGCTTTTAAAGCTTTTCTTGCTGATGGCGGTCTGGAACAACTGCTTGGTAAAGCCGCACCTAAATTCAGTGGCCGTCAAGCTAATGTGCTTGATCGCATACCAGCTTTGGAGACCGCAGCACAAGGTATCAAAGAAGGTACGGTTACTCGGGAACAGTACAGCAAGCTGGTCAACAAGCTCAAGCCTGTCACGCCTTACGCTGAAGTCCCTGCGCCTGCTACGCAAGCAGATATGGAGCGCGGTCTTACCAGCGACAAGGTCGAACGCATTGGCGTCCCATCTGAGACATTAAAAGCCGGAGACCCTGTCGGTCTTCGACTTGACATTCCGGCCTACGCTAATCACGGTGTGTGGGTGGTGTCTGTCCATGAGCAGGGAGCCGGGTACTCTGCCGGCAAATCCATCGGATACGAAAGCGTTGCTGCTGTTACCAAGCCGACCTTTGGTGTGGTGGAGAAAGCCGCTCTTGCCATTGCAGGCGGCAAACCGAAAGCGACGATTGCTGTGATGAAGGGTGACTGGAAACCGGTCACACCGAAGCAGGCTTCGGCCACTGCAAAGATGGCGATGAAGAATGACAACTGGGTGCAGGTTGGTATGGACCCGACACGTCATGCTTACTTCTACGATCGCGAGAACATGGAGCCTGTGGTGTCTGCCGACGAAGCTGTGCAGATCGGTCCATTGGTATTAGCGAAGAATCCGGTGTACGGAAAAAAGTCAGATTTCGCTTTTAGCAAACGCCAAGAATTGCGTGACGCTGCGGATGCCATTGCGAAGATGGACCCTGAAGTTCGAGACGACACCATGATCGGCGACTTCCCCGGCGCAGCTGATGGATACATGCTGTATGAAGCGCGTGTGCTGCTCAAGAAACCTAGCGAGAAACTGAAGCGGGTCAACGAGAACAACAGCTTTGAACTGTGGAATCGTTACGACTATGTCGCCAATGTTGACGGTGAACTTTTTGGCGTAACCAAACAGGAAGACCCTGACGAGCCGGACGATGAAAGCAAATTCGTTTATTCGTTCGCTCCGCTTGACGATCCGTTTAAAGACGTTACTACAACTACTGACCAGACCGACGAGCTATTCAAAGAAATGCGTGCGTCGCTGGGTGCTGGTCCTGCCTTGAGCCGCCGTCAAGGCGACATCGGTGCCGCACTGGAAGACCGCGTCGATAACGACTTCGATACACTGGTCGAAGAGTACAACAAGCTCGAAGGTACTGAAGGCGGCAAAGTGCTGGACACCGACATCGCTCGGGAGCTGTCGCCTGAATACCGGGCAGATCGTTCACGCGCAGGCGAAGTGCATGAGGCCGTCAGCAAATTCATCGACAAGCTTTATCAAGAGCGGATCGAGAACACCAGCCCTGATGGCGTCGTCGTGTTCATGGCCGGCGGTGGTGGGGCAGGCAAGTCCAGCGCAGGCGAATTGATATCCGACGTATTTGAGACAGCCGACATCGTTTACGACGGCACGCTGTCTACCTACAGCAAGGCCGAGAGACGCATCCAGACGGCGCTCGATGCAGGTCAGGACGTGTACATCTCCTACATCTACCGCGAACCCTTGGACGCGCTGCGCAATGGCGTGCTGTCCCGTGCCATGAAGACTGGCCGCACGGTTCCTCTGGACGGTCTGGTCAAAGGCCATGCCGGTTCCAGCGAAGTGGTGAATCGCCTGCAAGAAAAGTTCGGCGACAACCCGGCGTTCAAGATTTACGCGATCGACAACTCAAAGGGTTGGGGGAACGCAACACTTACATCTTTGGAAGACATCCCCCGTGTTAAGATGGAGGGGCTTAAAGAGGAGTTTGAAAATGCGACCTACGAAGAGTACGAAGCCGGTCGAATCAGTGAAGCGGTCTACAGAGCGACCGTCGGAGAAAGTGTTGCTGCGGCGCAAGCTGATCGAAAGCAAGATGAAGAAGGCGTTCGCCAAGGGCGTGAGTCTGGCAGGGAAAGAAACGCCGTAAGTTTCAGTAAGCGTCAGCCCCGTGGTCGTGAGACCGAGGGTTGGATTCTCAGCCGTGATGAAGTGGGCCGATTCCGTTTCGGTGCCGGTGCCAAAGCCTACCGCCTTGCCGCAGATGTGGCAAACAATGTCCTTGACCGTATCGGTCTAAAGCCAGTCAGCGAAGAACTCGGTCGCGCCATGCGCAAGATGAAGGCCGAAGTCGAACGCGCTCAACGCCTGACCGTTGACGTAGCCGGCAAGATGAAAGACCTGCCAGAGCAGGAACGCCAGATGATCAGCGACGTGATCGAAGGCGAACTCAAGCGCGGCGTCAAACCACCGAAGCACGTCCTCCTGTTGGCCGCCTCCCTGCAATCCATTATGTCTGACCAATCGGCAGAGCTGGTGCGTCTGGGCATGCTGTCGCCTGAAGCTGCTGGCCGGTGGGACGGTAAGTACCTGCCACGTTTCTATGAGCAGAAGCTGGGCGACGAGGTCAAGGCTTGGGCCAAAGCGGCCAAGGGTTTACTCGGTCGCCAGAAAACCATGCAGGGTATTGGCGGCTCCAACTTGAAGTCTCGCGGCATGTGGGGCGCTATCCCTGTGTCGGAGATACCTGACTGGGAAGCCGAAGGTTGGGAAGTTAGGGACGATAACTTTGATCCGGCAACCGATACCGAGGTCATGATCTGGCGTGACTACACGCGCAAAGAACGTGACGACATGGGCGAGATCAGGGACGCCATGTTCCGCTTTGTCATGGGGTACAACAAGTCCCAGCGCGACATCGCCCTTGGCCGCTTGTACGAGTCCCTGTCTATCAATTACGCCAGCAAGAAAGAGAAGCCCGGCTACGTCAAGGTACCCGACACCAAGGTTCAAGACACCATGGCCCGTCGCTATGGCAAGCTGGCCGGTATGTGGGTGCCGGCTGAAGTGATGGACCACCTGTCGGCATTCGACGATTCGCAGCGTAGCGAAGTGATCAAGATGTACCTGAAGGGCCTGTCCCTGTGGAAGGAAGGCAAGACCGTTTTGAATCCGGTCTCGCATGCCAACAACGTTTTGTCGAACTTGACCATGGCTCACTTCGCCGGTGTGTCCTATTGGGACATCGGCAAGTACGCTGGTGCAATGCGCGACCTGATCAAGAACACACCCATGGTCGAAGAGGCTTTGGATGCCGGTCTGTTCGGCGGTACGTTTAACCGTGCCGAGTTGCTGGACCAGATGCCGCCCCAGTTGAAAGCCTTGGCAGGGATGAGTGAGTCTCGCCTGAAGAAGGCAGTCGATACTACATGGAATGCTTTGAGCTGGTTCATCCGCAAGCCTGCTGCTGTTGCTTATCAGGCAGAGGATCAGTTCTTCCGTTACCTGATTTATCGCGACGCACGTTTACGCGGTCTTGGTGTCGAAGATGCGATCGACTACTCGCAGAACTACATCTTCACCTACGACGATCTGCCGAAGACAGCACGCGGTCTGCGTGACTACGCTCTGCCGTTCTTCGCCTATACCTATAAGGTTGTGCCGCCTCTGGTCAACACTGCACTGGAGAAGCCTTGGCGGTACGCTGCCCCGGCTGCTGCCTTGTACACCGTCAATGCGCTGATGTATGCCATGGCTGCATCGCTGGGCGGCGGTGACGATGAAGACTGGTGGACCGTGATCCAACGCTACGTGACGGACCCCGAGTTCCGCGACAGAGCGCGTGCCATGGAAGAACAGGAACGCGAGAACCTGCCGCCATGGATGAAGGGCTACAGCGCCACGCTGGCTACGCCAAAGGCGATCCGCCTTGGCATGGACGACGTGACGAACCTGCCTGTCTTCCTCGATGTCAGCCGCGTATTCCCCGGCGGCGATCTGCTGGACGCGCACGCGAACGCTGGCGGTGTTCCATTGCTTCAACCAATTACACCCAGCAACCCGGTCCTCAATGTTCTGGGCGTGATGCTGTGGAACAAGGACAGCTTCTTCGGCAAGGACATCGTCGATAAAACAGATACGTCTATGGAAGCCACGCAGAAACGATTGAAGTGGACATGGCAACAGTTCAGCCCTGCGGTCGCTATCGGTAACTACCACTGGGATCGTGCGATGAATGTGATCGCCAACAGCACTGGCCAACCTATCCTTGGTTACACCGGCATCAGCAAAGACGGACTCCCGGTCCAGCCGGGATTCGCTGCTGCTCAAACTGTCGGCATTAAGATTCGCCCGATCGATTTGGAATTGTCTGCTGAGATCAGCGCATCCGAAAGCAAACGTCTTGCTAGAGATTTAGATACCAAGATCAAGCAGATCGAAAGGTTAGAAGGCAAAGGCGCTATAACTTCCGAGGTTGCGGAAACTGAAATCGAAAAGCTCAAACAGAAAAAAGAATTTCTGAAAGAGGGCTTGACGGTTGAGGGCGAAGAGAAAAAGAAGTAATCATTCTCCGCGCCCGTCATAGGTGACATCGGTGGTGTCACCTAGTCTCCACTTCGCTTTGTCTTCGACCTTGTACTTTGTCGTCGCGACTTTGAAGTCGGGGAACTTCATCTCTGCCGGATTCAAAGCTGCGTCAAAGAACTGGCAACGGTTGTTCGGCTGCAATGCGAACTGGCCATTGTCCAGTGCAATCAGGTTGTAGCTCTTATGCTCATCCATCGATTCGACAAAAGTAAAGTCGGGTATCCGTGGATCAGGATGGCATCCGTCCAGTGTGAACATGTACACGCCCTCATACATCTGCTTGTTCTTAGCAAAGAACCTTGCACGTAGACCAGAGAGCAACGGCTTCTCGACAACGGTCACGTAGTAAGACAGGGCATCCCATATCTGCAAGTAGTCCAGCGCCAGATCATCACCGGCTAGTGGCTTGTGACAGAACGCACTGATCGGTAGCTTGTCATACAGGGCACCGTACTCTGGCAGGTAAGTCTCGAATCTAAATGCCTCACCGTGATGGGCCTTGACGGTACACCATATACCATCGACGTATTCACCGTGGCCACGTTCGTGGTCGTATAGATATTCAGCACGTACCAGTACCTTGACTGGCGGCAGTGGGCAAATGAAGTTCATCGGCTTAAAAATAAAATGGCGATGAATGCAGCAAGTGATACGCCGATACCGGCCATCGCTCCTGCCATGAAAGCGAACCAGTGAAAGTTATCGCTCATAGTTTGTGGCTCCTTATCTGTCTGCACTTCTCTCTGTCTGCTGCGCTAAAGTCAGGGCTGATCTCCGCCACATCGCAAGCCAGCTTCTTTTCCTTCGGCGCTTCATTGCTCGGTAAGAAAGGCATCAATACAAGACCTATTGTTACGGCAGCGAATACGACTTTGAGTATGTCGTAAACTAAGTCTACTTCAGTTTCGCCCTGCTCTTTATCTTCACCATGCAGTCCCCGCATTTCCACCTCCGTGTTCGTCCGTTTGAACTAACTATCCATTCGCCGCCAGTGCGCAGTGGTCGCCTGTGATTGCAGTTCGTACACCACCTCTCGCCTGTCGCTGCTTCAACTGCGGCTACTGCTTTCTTTAAGGTACTCATTCTTTCATCCAGTAACGTAGCTCGACAATCTGCGCACACTCTCGCAGCTTCGATACGTTGGTTCGCTTCATCACCTCGATGGCGATTGCCACAAAGGTCTCTATCTCTGCACGCTCTTCATCTCCCCAGCCGATGAGTCCTGCGACGCACGACTTGAGACGTTCATCTTTAAGTTTTGCCAGTGCTTCAGCAAGATACTCAAGCTCTTCTCTTGGGATTGACGCTCTTTCTCTAAGCAGGTACCGCATTCTATCGGCTTGTTCAGCAACGAAGTTTGAGTCTGGCCGCACTCTTTGCATCTCATTCCCTCTTCCCCAACATCTTGCGCTTAATGCTCTCGGGTATCTTCGGCTTCGGGCACCAGCCCAAGCAATCATCTGTCCATGTACCTACGATTAGCACACCGCCGGGGTTCAGTAGTAAAAGGCTGGCAGCCCTTGGCGGTGGGTCGATGTCCGGATCGCGGAACCACAGCGCGTCCGTAGTCGGTTGTAAAAATTCAGTCACTTCAATCCTTTACTTTAATGGTCGAACCCTCTTTCATTTTTGTCTCGGCGAACTTGTGCGCCTTCACAATAAACTTATACCCGGTGTCGTACTTAACATGCACCAGAGAGTCCTGCTCTTCCCAGCATCCGTCGATCTTCTGGCTGCCGGTAATCACATACAAATAATATTTCCCATTGCACCAGTCTGTTTGCTTGTTGGTCAGAATGATTTCAACGAGTCCGTCATCATATACCCACCACCTATTCTGAGGCGACGTTTCTTTGGGGATGACGCCTGCATAAGCTGGCACTGCTAACAGAAATGCAAACAGGAATTTAATCATCTCGATGCTCCTTCATCCACTCGATTACGTCCTCCTCCAGCCAGAGCAGTTTGCTGGTGCCGGGGATGATGATCCTCGGCGGCAGTGTCTCTGGCCGACGGCTTGCATCTGAACGGATTGTTTCAACCGCTCGACGCAACAGCACGGCCATCTCTTCTACGCCCAAGGTTTTAATCGTCATTTGTTTTCTTCCAGCTCTATTAGTTTGTCGAGATAGTGTCTTGCTTTTTTCAAGTCATCGACGCCGGCCTTGTCGCGCCAGCGCGTTACGTACTTGATGACGTTGCCTTCAAAGAACCCAATGCCGTTGGCGGCAATGAAGTCCCACGGTTGTATGGCACGCAGGTAATGGGTGCCACCCACTTGCTGGTCGTTCGCTGACATCAATCGATCTCCTTCATGTAATACGGTGTCTCGAATCCATCGCCTCGCAGTGGCAGGTCCTTGGCCCACGGGATTGGCCTGCCCATGATCCGTTCGGCCAGACGCACATCATGCGGCCCGTTGGTGTCTTCCTCCGCCACAATTTCATCATGCACCGTGGTCAGCAGGCTGAAGCCTGCGTCGTCCAGCGCCAGCATGGACTCGGCCAGCAGGTCTCGCGCGATTGCCTGCGTGATGTTCTCCACCAGCTTGCCGCCGTAGGTAGACAGGCGTGTCCACTGCTTTGTCTTCTGGTCCAGACCTTCATAGGTCAGGGACCCGGCGCGTGCGATCTGGAACTTGCTTCCGTCGGACTTCTCCCGGTACAAGTCTTCCGCCTCGATACGCGGCTTGACGTAGGCAAGGCGGCGACCAGAGGGCAGGCCGATGAACAGGAAGCCGGACTCCCAGATAAACGTCAGCTTGCTGCGGCCACCGGCGATCGGCACATCGATGCTGGTCTTGCGTGCCACTGCATCCTTGGCTGCGTTCTCGCAGTCGTACCAGAACTGCACGACCTCGGGGTTCGCCTCGCGCCATGCAACCTTGATCGGCTCCAGCTCATCCTCTGTCAGGCCCATGTCCAATGCGCCCATGGTCTTCAGCGCACCGGCTCCGCCTTGGTATCCCAGCGCCAGCTCTGCGACCTTGCCTTTGAAACGGTAGGGCGACTTCTTGTCTACGCTACCCGGCGGCAGCTTGAACATCTGCTCTGCTGACGCCTCATAAATTTTGCCGTGTGTATTGAACACATCGATGCGCCACTGGCACCAAGCCAGCCAAGCCACGACACGGGCCTCGATCGCGCTGAAGTCAACGATCACGAACTTGTGCCCCGGTCTGGCCACGAACGCCGTCCTGATCAACTGTGACAGGGTATCGAACACGTTCCCGAAAAGGGAATCGACCGCATCAAAGTCGCCGGCCTTCATCAGGTTGCGTGCAAGGTCGATGTCTTTGAGTTTGTTCTGCGGCAGGTTCTGCACCTGCACCAGCCTGCCGGCCCAGCGCCCGGTCCGGTTCGCGCCGTAGAACTGGGTCAGGCCGCGCACGGCTGCGTCTGCACAGGCGGATCGCTGCATCGCGTGATACTTCGACACGCTGGTCTTGGCCAGTTGCTGGCGCAGCTCCATCACCCTGCGCACGACCTCGCTCTCCGTGTTCTTCAGAATCGCCGGCACGGTTTTTTTGGTCAGGTCGTCCACGTCGGTGCCGTCCTCGACCACCAGCCATGCCAGCAATTGGTTGCGACTGTTCGGGTTCGACAGCCCGGTCAGGGCGATCGCCTCATTCATCAACCGTTGCTTGTATATCTGGTCGCACTGGATCGCCGCCTCTACCAGATAGCGGTCAATCGTCACGCCCTTGTTGTTCATCTTTTGGTCCAGCACCCACAGGCGATGCTCTTTGTCAGGCACCGGGAACTTGGCCAGCTTGTTGGCGATCTCGCGCTCTGCGACCACGTCGCCTGCGCAGTAGTCCTTAAACAGACGCCACTTCTCCCGGTCATGCAAGGGCTTGTTGCGCTTGCGCATGCCGTTGGCCTTGGTCGGTTTGCAGGGGATGCAGAAGTATCTGATCAGGGCATTGCCGCTGCGCTTCTTCTGCTGATCCTCTGGCAGGCCAACGACCTTGCCCACGTCAGCGAGATTACCCGGCAGCCCCAGATACAGGGCATGCACGCTAGTGCATCTCCACTGCATCGGGTCCAACGCTCTGCCGAAATGCCCACCCAGACAAGCCAATTCAAACGCTGCGTTGTAAGCAGTCTTGATGACATCGGGATCAAAGATTGCCGTCTCGACCTCTGGTGGTATTGACTCGCCTTGCGCCAGATCGATAACCCGTACAGGTTCGGCATCGAATGCATAAGCGAGTAGCATCACTTCAAAATCACCGCTCTCCACATAGCGGTGCATCCCTGCTTTGCGCAGGTCCACACTACTGAATGTCTCAAGGTCTATGCGGAGAGTGGTCATCTTAGTGTTCTACGTGTTCTACGTCGGCGATCGCTTCACCGGCTTCAGCAGCATGCGCCTCTGCCTGCATGCGCTTGATCTCAGCCTGATACTGGCTGACGATATCTTGAAACAGTGCTTCGACTTGACCGCGTGGTAGCTGGTTCAGTCCTGTCAGCACAAGCTCGACACCCTGCGGTGTCATCTTGATGTTGGTGATAACTTGTTCGGTCATTCTTTTCTCCTAGTAAAGGTCCATCGCGCTGCGGATGTCGCGGATGCGCATCTTCAGCAAAGGGCCAAGGTCCTCTTTTGATTTCTGCAAACGATCGATTTCTGATTGCAAATGCTTGATGCGGCCATCGATGTTTTCTTCAACAGTCGGATTGTGGTCGATTGCGCCAAGCGTTCGTGCTACTTCCCTTTGTTGCCCAATTTCTGGTGGATACATTGCCGTTCTCCTGTAGATGGGTGGGGTACTCGCTGCGTCTGGCTGCAATGCGCTCCGCTTCACGCGGTGCCGCACGCCAGCATCCGCTTTCCCCCGGTGAAACTTAGCTCAAGAAGTCTTCGTCTGTATCGCTGAAGTCAGCGTCAGCATTCGAGCGACCCGACAATGCTTCGCCGTCGGCTACCTTCTGCACGTTCTGCAAGCCAGCGCCTACGCCCTTGTTGCCCTTCTGGTTGTAAGCGAAGAAGTTCAAAGCGACACGCGCATAGCAACCGCTGTACACGTCGGACTCACCCAACGGAACCAGCTTGCCTTCGATGTCACGCTCTGTACCCACGACGCCCGGCTTCTGTTTGCTGTTCGCATTCACAAACCAGTGGCCCTTGTACTCCGGGCTGTCGCGCTCGGTGTCACCGTCACGCAGTGGCAACTTCAAACCAGCAGGCACCTTACCGCCCCACTGATCAGCGCCGCCGGTCTTCGCTGCTTCGATCGCAGCCTTGACCTTCGCGACTGTTTCCTTATCCGACTTCGGGATCAGGACACACACGCTGTACTTCGGTTCCTGACCCGGCTCTTGCGCACGGGGCTTGAACAGGTTTGCATACGACAGACGAACTTTGGCGGTGATTACTTTGGTTCCTGCATCTTTTACTGTAGACATACGGTCTCTCCTAGTTTACGAAAAATCTGCATTGGCGGATGCCGCAGCAGTCAGTACTGGTCTCTTGTCCCCTTCGGGTACCAGCGTTGGTTTGCCTGCCGGCTTGACGATAAAATCTTCAAGCAAACTGGCGAACTTCTTTTTGCCAAGGACTCTCTCCATGGCTGTAATTCCAAGCAAGCTCTTCTCATAGATCAAAGCTTCTTCAAGACCTGACTCGATCAGTCGCTTTGCTACGTCCTCTTCCTTGGTATAGCGTCGTGTGCTTCTACCTTCGACAAGCTTGTAGCCGGGCACGGTCTCGCCCTTCTCTGCTTGCTTCAACGCATAAGCTTTCACGTCGTTCAACCAGTCGATCAACTGATCAGCCTTTGGCAAGACGGCGACGATCTGCTCTATCGTCAGCAGTTCAGGTTCGACCAAAGCGAAGTCCTGATTGGCCAACTCATAAGCCTGCTTCGCACGCTGTGGGCACTGGTATCTCGCACGACAAAAGCACTTCGTGCAATGCTCACCTGCAACCATCTCACCTTCGCCTGCCCATGCAAGCTTGGCCTTCGGCTTGACTTCCTTGTTGCCCCAGTCGAGTAGCTCTTGCAGTGTGATCTCTTCGCTGCCGTAGTTATTCAGACGTGGTTGCAACACCGTCATGCGTACACGCTTGATGTCATACAGGTGATTGAATTCATTGTATGCACCCAATGCGTACAGACGGAACTGGCTGTTGTTCTCAGCTTCAACTGCAATGCCCTTGCCATACTTCAGGTCCATGACTTCGATCCACTTGTCAGTGACGATCACCACGTCACCAGTACCAAAACCTTCCGGCACCCATGGGCTGAAGTCCAGTCTCTGCTCGATCAATATCTTCGGGTCTTCGCATTGTGTGTACGCTTCCTTGATGCGTTCGATCACGGCGCGTACTGCATCCATGACGTGGTCACGCAGGGCAGGGCTGTCGTACTGCTCAACGTCTGCCGGGTTCAGGTCTTCAGCCGGACGACCAAGGAAGTGCAGCATCTCTTGCTCGAACACCGCATGAGCAAACGTACCCTCGGCTGCGAACGAAGACGACTCATCCGGAAAAGGTTCTTCCATCTTCGCGCTCGGCGTGCATGTCATCCACTTCTCGGAGCCAGATGCTGATAGCTTTGCGTGCAGCTTGACAGGTACGATGTTGGTCACTTGTCTCTCTCCTTCAGCATGGCGTCTGCCAACTCATAAGCCCATAGAGCAATCGCGTTATCGCCAACATTATCATCATCGTCCATTAAATCTAAGTATGGTGGTTCATCGCCGTACTTAGAAACAATTGACTGCATAGCCTTCGCCGCAAAGTAATCGCGCAAGTCCATGCCCGATAAATCTCTGCCGTTATGTATGTCCCATGTTTGTGCCGTTGTTGGAAACGCTTTCATTTTTCTCTCTCCTTCAGCATGGTGTCTGCCATCTTGAACGCCATCTCTGCGATCTTGTCTCGCGGCAGGTTCTCATCAATAGCAAACCGCATCATGGCGTGCATCGCTAACGCTGCATAGAAATCCCGCAGGTCGTTCACGGTAGAAACTCAAAGAAGGCTTTCGCATGCCAGAAGGCCATGCCCAACCAAAGACCTGCCACAACTGCCGAGCCAATGAGGATCAAGACAATGGCCACAATCCCAGCGAAAAGGTCAATCCATTTGTTCATAGCTTGATCTCCTTGTCCCTCGGCATGTAAATCTCAGGCGGTGCAGCGGTGACCTGCTGCTTGTACCAGCGCATCGCGTCCTCGACGATGGCCGCAGTGTTCGCACCGAGATAGCTGCCGAAGATCAGGGCCGCAGTCGGTGGTTCGTTGATCGCGTCAGGGTTGTCGAGGTTGGCTTCCATCATCAGCTCATTGGCCTCATCCCATATCTTCAAGGTGACGGTAGTCATAGTGCCTCCGCTGCTGTCATGAGTTCGCTGTACTTCTCCTCTGGTACCTCGGTCAACTTGCTCACACCGAAGTCGGCCATCAGCTTCTTGATAGCGTCCTTCTTGCCTTCAGACGACAGCTCTGCGAGACGGGCACGGACCTGTACCAGTGTCACGTTGGCGGCGGGTGCCGGTGCCGGGGCAGGTGCCTCGACTTCAGGAGCGGGTGCCGGGGCCGCTGGCTTCTTCGCCTTGGGTTCGGGCTTCGCTTGGTTGGCCATCATTGCCTCGGCCAGTTTGTTCATTGCTGCTACCAGTTCTGGTGCTTCGATCTTTATGTTCATTGCCGTCTTCCTTAGTAAATGTCTGCGCCACAATTGGGGCAATTTGGTTCGAGTAGTTCTTCGATTCTTCGTGCTTCACCTGACGCTTCCTCCAGACGCTGCCGGAGTTCGACGATGAGTTCGTTGGCGTAGTGGTCATCACAGATCGCAAACAATTCATCTTCGGTCAGGTTGTTGTATCGCGTGTATTGATGGGTCATCCAGTCCTCCTGATTTGTCTCACCTTGGTATCAGCCTCTTGGGCTGCTTCCTGTTCCGCCTTCAAGCGGCGACGTATCTCCTTGAACTTCTTGGCAAGGTCAGTCGCGCTGGCGGGTGTGTACTTGAAACTCTGGTCGAGGATGCTGGTTGGGCGATCTGTTGCAGGCTTCTTTGGCATGGTCGTCCTTTTGAAAGGTGAGCGATCTTAACACCGGATGCAACGCGATGCAACAGCATAAGATTGTTTAGCACACCGCTGCATAATCCGGAAAACTTGCGCAGGATTTAGGCCGCCTGTATGATCCGGCAATGACCGAACTCCGCCTGCGTTTATCCATTGGTGCCCTACAGTCTATCGCTGCCGGGGAGGAATTGGTATTCACTCTTGTGGATGAGGACATTGAACTCAGCATCGCCTGCGATGAGTCGGCGATGGCGGCTTTTAAGAATGCGGTGGAGAGGGCGATGCTGGAATTCCTGCCTGCTGCACCGGGTCAGCATTAGCCCAGCCGGAGGTGGCGCATGTAACCACGGCAGTCAGGGTCGGGTGACCTTCGTCTCGGACACACCAGCTCGATGACCTGATTGACACCCCGGAAAGACGGGGGCCAAGACGCATGAGAACTGGATTTTATTTGAGGCACTGGCGGGAACCATGGCCCCAGTTCTCAGTCGTGTTGGTGTCAGTGAACAGCCGGCAGTGGCATATCGCACACGGGCAATAGGGAATAGCTGACACCAACAAATTTTTACCGAGCCGCCCGGTTGGCGGTAACCTTTTCAGGAGATCACGGTGAGCATTTCACGCGCTGAATATTTCAAAGACCTTCTCGAAGACTGCCACACCGCAGCCATCAACTACCCCCGAGAAGACCGAGGCGTCATCATGGCAGCACTCATTCTCTCAGACAGCTTGAACGGTATACGCAAGACGCTGCTTCAGCAACGTCCGTTCCATGACAAAGACTGAGGGGCGCAGAGATGAATCTACGTGAGCGGTGGTGCGATTGGTTCCATGGCGGCGGCACAATCAAACGCGATTGCTATGGTCGAATCAACTGGCAATGCGATAAGTGCGGAAGGTGGGGTGAGCCGGTGGACAAACAGACAGAAAAACTAATGATAGATGCAGACATCGAAGCCGAGCTGCGGAAGCGGGGGCAATCATGACTGATAAACAACCCGAAGCCCTGCAAGTGCCGTTGCACGAATTGCTTGAGGCTATTCCTGAAGATTGGCGCATTGGTGTTAAAGACAACGACGACTGGAGCGCAGGAACTACTTGGCATCCGGTAGGCGTTATGTGTCATCAAGCCGCCGCCGAACTACGCCGCTTGCATGAGGAAAACGAGGTGCTGCGTCGATGCCTATTTCAAATGCAAGAAGCAGCTAAAGGTCAGCCATTTACAGCCATCGCCAAAGCTACAGGAGAACAACAATGACTGACCGAGAGCTATTAGAACTGGCTGCAAAAGCAGCAGGGTTCAGATGGTGGCAAAGCAAGCATGGATATTGGAATGTTAAATATCCAGACGGAAAAGAACAGTTATGTTGTGTTGGTTGGGCAAAGTTTGACCAAAATACCGGAGAGAAATTGCCGGAGCCAACAATAGCTGATGCTATTGAAGAATGCGGTTGGAATCCGTTTATAAGCGACGGCGCTGCGCTACGACTGGCGGTGAAATTGGGAATGCGTTTGGAGTTAGACAAAGAATGGAAACGATCTCATGCCCAACAAATACCAAATGGAGAATGGGTTACTTCCCCGCACAATGACGATCCCTACGCAGCCACACGCCGCGCCATTGTTTGCGCTGCTGCGGAAATTGGGAGGCAACAATGACCATCACACTAACCCGCGAGGAAGATACAGGAGAACAACAATGACACCAAAAGAAATTAACGAGTTAAAGAAACTGCACAACCAATACCAAGAAGAAGGCCAAAAAGTCTACGCCTTAGTGATGGATTTGCATGAGAAATGTATGAACTTGCAAAAAGAGATTCAAGAGGCCGAGGGTGATGACTATGATCCAATCCCGCTGATCTTTGGCGCAGGGTTTTGGATTGACCCTGATCTGTGAGGCAAGCCATGACTATGCACACTTACCCATTAAACGATTTGCGCGAACACGAGACGGATAAAGGCGCATTTTGCTGGTGCAGACCGGAGTACGACGAGGAGTACGACTTATACATACATCGCAGCTTAGATGGGCGCGAAGAATATGAAGAAGGGAGAAAGCCTACATGACCATCACACTAACCCGCGAGGAAGCACATCAGGTGCTGGATGCGTTGGATAGCAAATACATCGTCAATTGCGGCGCATGGAGAGTTCAACGTGACGCAGCAATCGAAACCCTCCGCGCCCAAATCGAGCGGTCAGAAGTTGCAAGAGAAGGACCAGTTCGGGAGTGGGCACGAATTTCACAGCCTGAACCAGAGCCGGTGGCGTGGACAGTTGGCGGTCTAATTACCGACTTTTCGCGAGATTTCAGTGCATACAAAACGAAAACGTACACGAAGCCACTCTACACCACCCCACCACAGGCTGAACCGAAGCCGGTGGCTGACAAGTATCTAATGGAAGTTGAATGCACAAAATGCGGCGCAAAGCAGGATGGCGTTTTAACTGTCACCGCCCCACCACAGCGCGAATGGCAGGGGCTGACGGATGAGGAAATGCGAGCGGCGATTCAGGAGCAGAACATCACTCCGCTGTTCACATATCGGATGATTGCCCGCGCCATCGAAGCCAAGCTAAAGGAGAAGAACAGTGGCTAAGTTACCGTACACAATCACGATCTGCCCAGACGAGCCGAATCCGAAACAGTTCACCGCGATGACACCGCAACTGATCAACGCGATGCGGTTTGGTTACGACATGACGATCAACCAGAATCAATTCGTCTGGCCTGCCGGTAGTCGAGGCGCAACGCAGATAAATACTCACAAAGAAAAAGAGGGGCGGGGATGATCATCTACCAATTCGACTACCGGAAAATCCTCGACTGGATCAACGCTCTCTGGGCCAAGTCGCTCGGCGCTGTCATTGCTCTTGCCATTGGCTGGTCGCTGGGTGTCATGAGTGCAGAGAGCCGGATCGTTGGTGACTGCAAATTCTCCGGTGCTTTCAGAGTTGAGATACAAGCCTTCGCCTGTCAGAGAAAGATATGATGGATACAAAACCAGAAGCGTTGGCAGTGCAGCCTGCGTCGATACCTGATTCATTGAAGGCAATCGATCGTTGGCTGCTCTGGCGATACATAAAAAAGACAAAGCCCGACGGCACAGTTGTCTGGACCAAGGTCCCGTTCCAAGGCAATGGCGTTCCCGCATCGACGACGAACCCGGCAACGTGGTGCAGCCATGAAGACGCGCTCGATGCATGGATGGTCGGCGACTTTGATGGTATCGGCATGGTGCTGGGCGCTGACGTGCAAGGCATTGACCTTGACGACTGCCGGGACCCTGACACAGGTGAGTTGAACAAGCTTGCGACTGAAGTGTTGGAGAAGGTCGAAGGCTATGCAGAGGTGTCGCCCAGCGGCACCGGTATCAAGCTCTTCGCCAAGACGAACCTCGACGGCAGTCGCACCAAGAAGGAAGTCGGTGTCGAGCTCTACCGCGAAGGCCGTTACTTCACCGTGACTGGTCAAGTGATGGGTGATGGGCATGCCGATGTGTCGGACGAAGTACAGGCCCTTGACTGGCTGATCGAAAGAGTATGGGGCGAGTCGATGGCGGGTGCTGTGATGACAGGCGACGCCGCTGACCTTGAGCTTGCTCTGTATCGGGCACCGCTCGAAGACTGGGACGAGGACAAAGTGCGTGACGAGATCGCGCCTTACCTTGATCTCGATATGCACTACGAGGACTGGATCAAGGTCGGCCAAGCTCTCTATCACCAGTTCGACGGAAGCGAAGAAGGCTTTGCACTGTGGGACGAGATGTTCCAAGACAGTAGCAAGTACGGCGGTGAGTCGTATGGCCGTGACAGATGGCGAAGTTTCAAAACCCATCGCGCGTTCGGTCGAGGGCCGGTGACGCTGGCCTCGGTGATCAAGATGGTCAAGGGCAAGCGCGATGAGGTCAAGCGAACCGAGCGTGACAAGACCATGGCCGCTCTCATGGACGCGGTGGAAGACACGACGGACCCGAGGGATTTGCAGGAGAAGGTCGCGGCGAAGGTGGCCAACGATGGCGATCTGTCTGACGTGGAGCGGGAGCAGGTGGCTGCTGCCATTCAAGCCAAGGCCAAGACTCTTGGCGTGAAGCTTGAGATCGCAACGGTCAGGGGCTGGGTCAAGGCACGCGTGCGCGGGTCGGGTGGTTTCATTCACCTGAACGACGAAGGGCATCCTCTCTGCACATTGGAAAACTTCAGGGCGCTGGTCGAGAAACTTCAGTGGACGATCAGGTACAACGTGATCAAGAAGGCGATCGAGATTCTGATCCCCGGCGAGTCGTTCACCAGAGACAACCGGGACAATGCTGCGTTGGCATGCATGCTGTCTGAGTGCGAGAAGGTGCGCATGCCGACGAAGCATATCGCTCAGTACCTGATCAGGGTCGCGGATGAGAACCAGTACAACCCGGTTGCTACGTGGGTGCTGTCGAAGGAATGGGACGGAGTGTCACGGTTGGATCAGTTCTTCGGCACTGTCAAGAGTCCTGTCTCGATCAAGGACAAGCTCATGCGCAAGTGGGGGATACAGGCAGTGGCGGCGGCGTTTAGCCCTGACGGCATCGCGGCCCAAGGCATCCTGACTTTTGTGGGTCCTCAGAATATCGGCAAGACGACGTGGTTCCGCAGGCTTGCACCGGATGATCTGGATGCGGTGCTGACAGGACACACTCTGGACCTGAAGTCGAAGGACTCGATCTTCATCGCACTGACCTATTGGATTGTCGAGCTGGGTGAGCTTGACGCGACCTTCAAGAAGTCCGAGGTCTCGGCGATGAAGGCTTTCATTACCCAGCCGCAGGACAAGCTGCGTCGGCCATACGCAGCAGTCGAATCAAACTTCGGCAGGCGCACGGTCTTCGGTGGATCGGTCAACGGCGAGGAGTTTTTGGCTGACCCGACGGGTAACCGCAGGTACCTGACGATCCCGGTCGAGGGCTTCGAGTTCGACCACAACGTGGACATGCAACAGGTCTGGGCCGAGTTCTATGAGTTGTGGAAGGGCGGCGAAGCATTCTTCCTTTCGATGGATGAGGTTGCTGAATTGAATACACACAACGAACAGTTCACGATCATCGATCCGCTGGGTGAGCGAATCGCTGCCGCGTTCGGGTGGGGGCCTCATGTGGTGATGTGGGATTGGATGACGGTGACCGATGTGCTGATGAAGATTGGAATCAAGGAGCCGACCAAGGGCCAGACGATTGCCGGTTCGGCGATCATCCGGAAATTGAACGGGAACCAAAAACGGAAAAGCAATGGTGCTTCTTTGGTCGCGGTGCCAGATGAGTTGAATGATTTTCTGGAATGACAGGGTAACCCTGCAAAAGGGTTACCCTGTAGGGTTACCCTGAAAGGCAGGGTAACCCTGTAGATTACCCTGCCTATTACCCTGTCCTACTACCCTGCCCAAAAGCCGCACTGGGACTGGGTTTTGAGAGAGTAGGGTAATCAGGGTAATACAAAAACATATACATATTTTAGTTAAGGTAGTAATAGTAGATAAAAAAAAGGGTGTTTACTGATTATAGGTATAGGAAGTTAACTACCCTTACTACCCTATTACCCTGTCGAGGACTGGAATGGAAGCGAAGATCGAAAGTTATTTAAGAGTTAAGGCGATCGCTGCCGGCGGCTTGGCTTTGAAGTGGGTCAGCCCATCACGGGCTGGAGTCCCTGACAGGATTATTCTTTTGCCAATCCCGCCTGAACACCGAGAGATCGTGAACCGGTACCTGAAGCTGGCGGAGGTGAAGTCACCCGGCAAGAAGCCGACACCGATTCAGGAAGCGACACATTGTCAGCTTCGCAACCTTGGATATGATGTCGCGGTGCCGGATTCGAAGGAGGCGGTCGATGCAATATTTTCCTGAACCACACCAGCAGGTCGCGATCGAGCGAATGCTGGAGTCGCCTTACCAATTGCTGGCACTCCGGATGGGTGCAGGCAAGACGGGCGTGAGCCTGACCGCGATCAACGAAATGATGTTCAATCGTTTTGAGATAAGCCGGGTTCTGGTGATTGCGCCGAAGAGGGTAGCGGAGTTGGTCTGGCATACCGAAGCGGCGAAGTGGGATCACCTGAAGCACCTTCGTGTGGTCAGGATTCTGGGGGACCAGATTCAGCGGATCAAGGCTTTGTCCACACCGGGCGATGTGTACGTGATCAACCGGGAGAATTTCATCTGGCTGGTCAAGCTGATGCAGGCGTCGAAGACGGGTTGGACTTTCGACTGCGTGATCGTGGACGAGAACCGGGGTTTCAAAGATCGCAACAGCGAGAGCTGGAAGCATCTGAAGCAAATTCGACAACACATTGAGCGACTGTTTATCCTGACCGGGACACCGGCACCGAATACTTTGTTGGAGCTGTGGCCCCAGATATCTATTCTGGACAGCGGAGAGCGCCTTGGGAGGCGTTTAACGGGGTATCGTGAGCGGTACTTCGTCCCGGACAAAAGAAACGGTCCTGTGGTCTATACGTGGCGTTTAAAGGCAGGTGCCGAAAAGATAATATATCGGGCAGTCGAGGACGTGATGCTGTCGGTCCAGAGCGGTGTTGTCTTACCGGCAAGGATCGACAACGTGATTGAGGTCGAGTTCGATATGGCCCGTTACCGGGAGCTGGAGAGGACGTTCGTCACCGGCAACGTGATTGCACCGACTGCCGCGATCCTGTCGGGCAAGCTTCGTCAGATGGCCAACGGTGCTGTGTATGACGACCAGAAGTACCCGCACTGGATTCACGACGCGAAGCTGGATGCTTTGGAGGAGATCGTCGATCAGGGTGAACCCGTGCTTTGCTTCACCCACTACAAGCACGATCAGGCGAGAATACTTGACCGGTTCCCAAAGGCTGTCGTGTTCGACGGTGAGCCGAGCTTCAAGGCTTGGCAGAAGGGCGAGATCAGTTTGATGTTGATGCACCCTGCATCAGGCGGCCACGGCGTGGATGGATTGCAGGTCGGCGGCCACGTCGCTGTTTGGTTCGCACTGCCGGACAGTTTGGATTTGTATGAGCAGGCCAACGCACGACTGCACAGGACAGGACAGGCAAGCGAGGTCGTCGTGCATCACCTTGTTGCGAGGAACACGGTAGACGAAAAGATCATGCAGGTTCTGGCGATGAAGGGTGACGCGCAGCAGGCATTGATTGATGCGGTTCTGGTGGATGCGGTGAACGAAATGAAAGAGAGGGTCGGTGTATGAGTCTGCTGGAAAAGATATCGAGCGCACAGGTCTCTTCGAATCTCGGAGAGAAGCCGGTCCACCAGATGGGTGACGTGGATGTGGTCAGGGCCTGCGGCATGGCAGGCGCGACGAACGAGCTTGGCCTGTCTCTGTACAGGCTGAAGTATTCGGGTGACGTGAAGGAATTCTCGAAGGTCGTCGATGGTTTGCTGACGATGGTCCGAAGCCGTTGGTTTGACGTGGACGGTCATGCGACGGTGAATCAGGTTCTGGTTCACTGGCTTGACGACATCTGCAACCCTTGCCTTGGGCGGGGATACGCGGTGGTGCCCGGCACGCCAATGCTGGGTGACGTGCCATGCGCATGCTGTAACGGAACGGGCCGCGTGAAGCTGGATAGCTCCGACGCGGCCCGGTGGTTGCTTGATGAGGTTGGTAGGATGGAGCGCGAGATCGCGGTTGCGATCATGCACAAGATCAAGGAATGATTTGATTGCAGGTTGGACAGATGGCTTTGCCTTGACGCCTGTGCCAAGCGCGGTGGACAGCAGATTCACTGATACCGACTTGCTTTGCAGCGGCGTACCGGGTCATGCCTTGATCAACCAATGCAAGCGCCTCCATGGTTTTTGATTTTGCCGGTGTAACTTTTACTTTGGACCAGTATGCAATTGCATGAGCAGGCCATCCGTCTTCAGGTGGTTCGGTGAATGCTGATGCACTGAGCTTGTTTCCTGTATTGAATGCGACGAGGTAGTTGACTTCAGGCCGGTCAGCGAACCCGGTCAGTTTGTCTTTCATTGATTCTGTCCAGCCAAGACCAACCAAGAATTGGTGGAGTGTAAGTTCCTTCATTTGTTTTTCCTGATGATGAAAATGCGTTGGGTCACGAACGAACCTTTCGACGGCTTGTCCCAAGTCCAGTAGAACACCTTGCCGTCGTATCCCTGTATGCCGTATCGAATGATCGGCTTCATGTTTTGATACCTGCGTCGATTGCCAGAGCAAGCTGACGGAGTTCGTGTTCCGGCAAGGTCACGTCGAAACGTGTCTGCAAACCGTTGCGATCTTCAGCGCCCCACCACTGCGATTCGATTCGCAGGTTGAAGTTGTCGTCCACCGGCTTCACCGTGAAGTGGAGGAGGTAGTCAGGTGTTGGTTGAATGCTTATCGTCATTTTGTTTTCCCTATGATTGAAAGATGATATGAATTTGATCGACCGGTCTTCTGGTCGTAAAGCGTGCCAGTGATTGCATCAGCAAGCATGGCCTTGCCGCCGGCCATCACCCGAACCATGGCTCTGGTGATTGGACCGTACTGGCTTTGAACTCGAAAGTTCTCCTTCGGTTTTCTTGACAGGTAAACCATGTCGTGTTCGTTGACGCATCCATCGGATGTGGTCCTGATCTTTTTTGGTTCAGACATCATGGCCTCCACACAAAAAGATCAAGAAGGCCGACCACCAAGCCGACCACCATTACCGCGTACCACAACAGCCAGAACCAAGCGCCTTCGTCCTTCTGTGCCTGCGCCTGTTCGTAATCCCAGATCGCGTTTTCCAAATCACGCTTGGCCATCTGGGCGTCTTCCATAATCACCGGCACGTTGGGCGATTCGATGTATTCGTCCAGCACTTGCAAGCCAAGGCATGCAGCCTTGTACAGGTTTTCGTTCACCATAAAGCCTCCCCATGTGTTTCGATTGTAGGTATCCGTCTTTTTATGACGCGTAGAATAAAAGGCCGGTTGCTGGCAGGCGGGTGATCCCGCCAGCAGCACACCAGCCCATCGTCATCAAGCCAGCCGTATTGCAGGCGGGTCATTTTTCGGTTGCACTGGCAATGGCTGCACGGGCTTTGCATTTCCAGCAGGCAAACAAATGCGGATGCTGATGGCCGCAATCAAGCGGTATATCTTGCAGGGCTGCCAGCAGATCGGGCGCGGCTTCGAGCATGCGCAACGGTTCTTCAAGTTCGTCGGGAGAAAAGTAACTTCCGGCGATATCTATTTGCTTGCGAGTCCACACTGCGTGATGCAGGCTTGCGAGAAAAGCTTTCATGCCACACCTCCGTCGATCGTGTTGGCCCATGTCTCGCCTTGCAGTTTGACCACGTAGTCATAGCTGCCTTTGGTACCCGGCTTCACGTCGTCACGGCTGGGTATCACATTGCCGTAGTAATCGCGTGCGGCATTGACGCCGAGCATGCAGTAGCCATTGGTGATCGCGGCCATCAGCTCACGACCGTAGGCACCCTGCAAGCGCCATGCAGTACCGCCGTTGATGGCGGCCTGCAATACGCTGTAGTACTCGAACGGGTCCAGATCAACGTCGCCTTCGACGGCGTCCAGCAATTCAAAATCAATCATGTCGTTCTCCTAGTTATCAACAGGTTCTTCGATGTACTGCAACCAGCGCCTCACGTCTGCGAGGGCAACCCAGTCAGTGCGGCTGCCGTCAGACGGGTCGTAATTGAATTTCGCCGAAGCGAGGTACTCGCGAAGTTCCTGAACCCGTTCGGCACGGGTGACGATTACGTTGTTCAGTTCAGCCTTGTCGGCTTCGAGCTGTTTGATGTAGTTCATGATTTCCTCGCAGATACACGGATGCTGAAATAAGATTCGCCGACGTTGGTGTTGGCTTTGATCAGTTGACGGGAGGGGCTGAACTTCTCGGCGATCTTTCTCCAGTCCACCAGAACCTTGCCTTCGCATTCAGACACGGCAACCCGGTAGAACGAACCTTCGACCACGGCCAGACCGCTGTCGATCAGCGCGTCCTTGAGTTCGGCTTCTTCCTTCTTCAGGTCGGCCAGTTGAGCTTTGATCTGACCGAGACGGTCGGCGACACCGCCGAGTACATCGAGAGAATTTGCTTTCATGGGAATCTCCTAAGAAACACCAGCATCCGGCTGGATCGGTACTGCAAGTGAAACTATACTTTACCTTGACAGGTAAGTAAAGCTAACTGCACTGCACAGGGCACCCGAAGGTACCCTGCACGCTACAGTCAGGCGGCCAGCAAGAGGCTTGCGGCTTTCTGCTTCAGATCAGCACCAGCGCCCCACTGCGAGGACACGAAGCGGTTCTGATCGGTACGGGCACGGACGTGGTGATCAGCGTACTCTGTGACCGCGTTGAGCAGGCCCCAAGCTGTACCGAACACGCCGTCGTTCGTCGCACCCATGCCGTCACCGTTGAACAGGCTGAGAATCTTCGTGAACCCGGCAGACTCACGAACTTTCTCACCACCGCCCAGAAGCTTGGCGACGAAGTCACCGGCTTCCTCTTCGTGAACCGCGACGTTTGCAAGACGCGTCACGTTGTGGCGGAAGGCTTCCCATGCAGCTTCGTTCAGGCCCATGAACTCCTTGACCTGATCAGGGCTGAACACCGAGCGGTGCGAAACCTTGACCGAAGCTTTGGCATCAGCGAATGCCATGGCCAGCGTGTTCTTGCAGACCGTGCGGACCGTGGTGCGGCGCACCTCAGTTGCCAGACTGCCGTCGGCGCTGGTCGAGATCAGCAGGTAACCGCCGATCGTGTCAGTGATCGAGGTCGGTGCAGCTTCGCCGATCTTGGCCGTGGCCCAGAAACGCTTGCCGCCGTAGATCGTACCGGCTGCTGACAGTTCCAGACCGCCTGCCTTGGCGATGTCGCGGAAGAACTCCAAGACCTCGCCGGGCTGAACTACTTGGTAACGCTTGGACACAACACCGAGCGCGTCGTTGTTGTCACTGCGGAACAGGACGTGTTGGTCAGGCAGCTTGATCAAACTGTCGGTCGATGCGTCGCGTGAGACAGCGTAGCGAATCTCGCTGCGGCGAATCTTCCAGTCCATACCAGCAGCAACGCGCCAGTCGTCGAGGCTGGTACCGTCTGCCAGTGCTTGGCCAAGGCCGTGCCACGGGGTGCCGTCAGAAGCCAAGTAGGCAAATTCGACGCGGCCATCCGCGTGGGTAGTGAGTTCGTGAGACATTTGTTTCTCCTAAATGATTACTGCCAACCGGGCAGCACGGGTTTCCTAGACCGCCCGAGAGCGGTTTCGACCGGTACCACCCGGTCTCATCAGTAGGCGTCTGCTTCGTAAATCGCAATCGCGTTGTAGGCTCTGGCAAGTGACTCGGCCTCGGCTTCGGTGTAGCAACGTTCGACGACGTTGGCTATCCCTTCGCCTACCCAGTCGAGTACCACCCAAGTGGGCCAGCGATCGTCGTCGCCCTCATCAAGATCGATTGTGTATCTCATACAACCTCCACGTTTTTGAAATTAAGTTGACCGGCTGCAATCTTGAACTGCAAATACTTGGCAAGATTGAGCGTCTTTCTGGCCCCCTCAACGTCGCCGAAGGCCATCTGTTCCTGTGCGTCAGACATCAGGCTGGCTACGCACATAAAGCCGCCGGTCATTTTGTAGACCAAACTCTCTTCGATACCTGCGATGAATTCGTCGAGGTACTTGACGCCGTAAGTGGCGAGGTTTTGTTCTGCGGTCATGTCGGTCCCCTTAGATAGTTACTTCGGCTGGTGCAAACTCGACTGTGTAGCCGAGGTCCTTGATCTTGTACAAGGTCGCTTTGG
>JACCDO010160844.1_pt1 | contig 40168 bp, 25 predicted proteins | sample 7446101 | NCBI WGS metagenome assembly JACCDO01 (sample SAMN15323440, study PRJNA562643) | freshwater metagenome | isolation source: river surface water | place: USA:Blue River Watershed | collected 2017-08-16 | reverse complement strand
GGGATGGTGAGGAGTTGGGGGGATCCGTTGATATTGAGTTACAGAAGCAATCATCAGTAGGGATCAATAGAAAAGGATGGAAAATCCCTATCCCGACTACATGTTTAGACCTGGCAATAGAGCAATATCGTGAGTACCGCCGTAGTAAGGTACAGCGGAGTAAGAGTGTGGATACAACAGTAGAAGTCGAGGTAAGTACCGATGTAAAGAAGTCAATGGACTATATGGAAGCGTTGATTCATTACATTATGCACCATGTGAATAGCCACAGCAACGTTGACTCACATATAGCTGCAACAAGACAATATGGTAGTGATTACAGTACGGTTGTATGTAGTGATGTTGTTAGTCTCATGGGTGGTGTAGATAAATATAGTAAATGGAAACAAGTTTTATCAGATGAAGTGTCAGATAGCAATGGAACAGTGCGTCTTGGTGCAAGTAATGACGCACTACAAGAGCGGCTTGTTCAACATACTTTACGTGATCCCTCTTGTGATAACACTAAGAAACGACCCCGGAAGGTAACGTTACACTGTATTAATTACAATGAAGAAACCGCGCATAAAGCGGTGTTGCAAGGACTTGGTGATGAGAAAGAATTGACTTTTTTAGAGAAGAAATTGATTGAAGACATCCAACACTTCAAGGATAGCGGCGGGATGAAACACTCACCAAATAAATGGGAAATTGCACTTGAAAAAAGAAAAAAAGAAAGACCGGTGTCTGCATATGCAAGTCCTAAGAAGAAAAGTGGTGTGGATGCAGTCATATCACCTATAAATACTCAAGATAGACCAAAAAGTGCAAATTCTCGGACAAAATCAAGTGAAAATCTGACCAAAATGAAGTCAATTTTATCATTATTTGATTCAATGAATGTGTCGGGAGGTGGCTCTACAACGGATCTCTTGGACGCAAGGATTGGTAGTGCATACTCACCATTGAAGTTACCAGGTCTATCAACATCCCCACTTCGCACAACTCCAGCTGCTGTCTCTCCTAAAGCTTATAATAATCAACAAACTATACAACTTGTTGAAAAAGTAACAAATTTAATACAAGAACGTTCTTCCACACCCTTCGTAATCCCTGGAGGACGTACATTACAATTAAAAGAAAGTAATAATAAACGGTTTGATGATATAGTAGTTCATAACGATATAATTGAAGAAAAATTTCGTGAAGATATACCAAATTTTGCATTTAAACGTGGTCGTTATGGTAGTTATAAGAGTAAAGATATCTATATATTAGTGAACTTATTGTCAACGTTATTCAAGTCTAACGACTCACTTGACACTGATCCCTCAACGTTACAATTCATTGATGACGCCTATGTATACCCTATTGATCTACTACTTACTCATCCAGAAATAAAAATGTCAAATATACTTACAAGTGCTATTGAAGCACAACCAGTTGATTATTTTGATCGTTCATTAAGTAAAAAAACCGTTATTAAAGTAATTTGTCCGTTTGCTACAGATGCGGAACTCCATCGTATATGCACATACGTACGTATATGTGAACTATTAAAATGGATGTTTTATTATACAAATCCACCTAAAAAAAGTAAAAAAAATACTAATTTATTAAAAAAAACGGTTATGAATCAGTCAATTAACAAAGTTGAAAAAACAATGGTTCCGGAACTGAGTGGACCGGTTTACTTGCCGGTACCGGTACTTTCTATACCAAATTTTTCCCAAATATTAACGGATGGATTTACAAATTGGACTATAAAAAATCATGCTTATCGTGAGTTTATTCATTATATTGGAAAATGGAAAAAAGAAAAATATGGAACAATAACGTGTCAAGACATGATCGACACCATCCTCGCCTTGTTACCATCGAAATTTAGTAGTAATTGTAAGCAAATGGTGCAATTAGCACAGAAAATGAAGGCTTTATATGACTTGAATGAGGAGATTGATGAGGTGATGATGGGGGCTTTGCTCAAGAATTTATTGGGGTTTGTTGTTGTCGTTGATACGGAGAAGAAGCAGAGGTGAGTGATGAGGGTCGCGAGGGAGTGTGTATAGGTGCGACAGCATGACAAGGGTCGCGATGAAGGGGGTCGCGAGAGAGTGTAGAGGTGCGACAGCAGTGATGAGGGTCGCGAGGGAATTGTCAAATGTTCTTATATTGTACACAATAAATACAATTTTATTTTTGATTTTCTAGTATTTGGCGGTCAGCAAGCACATCCACATAGCGCCAGCTAACTCCGCTCTGCATCTTACCCATGGAGTAGCCGTTTTGAGGTGGCGGAGGCAACTCATTGCCTTCAATAGTCATGGGCTTGGGCTTAGGATATGTTGATTGTCTACTCTGTGCAGCGGAAGAAGCAAGTGGTGAGCTCTTTATTCTTTCAGCTTCTCTCTTGGCATGTTCAACTATAAGTGCGACCTCAACAGGAGGGCTGGGATTTACTCGACGCGGTGTAAGACCAGTACGAATTGCTTCTACTTGCGCATTTAACTCTTCCGCAATAAACGCTGGAGGGTGGAAGCCAAGTCCCTTTGCCTTCAGCTCGTTATCTGTGGGTGGTACGTGGTTGTTATTAGACCATGTTGAAGTCGTAGCTGTTGTAGCTGTGCGTGCTTTAGATGCGTTCTGTGAGAGGGCGTAACCGCGACTAGTTTTTGGGTCATTACTACTACTATTTTTCTTATCAGCACCTCGTGAAAACATTGATAGAGTTACATCTATAAGTGAGGATGCAACACCCCACATAGCGTCAGTTACTGAGCTTGGCTCATCGTCATCCTCGTCCTCTTCGTAGTCATCCAACTCCGCTGACTCACTCACCTTGGATTGCTTCACATCACTCACTTCCTTCGTGACAGTAGGTGGAGGTGGTAAATTAGTGGTGATTGACAAGTTCTCCCACGGCACGCTTTTACCGCTTGACTTGCCACTACTAGTAGCTTGATCCTTCACACTATCCACAGCACTCTTGCTTGCCTCCTTCACGGCCTTTACCCTCTCCTCCTTCACACTATCCACGCTACTCTTACCTACCTCCTTCACGGCCTTTGACCTCTCATCTTTCTGTATATCCTTGGCTTTTGTTAATAAATTTGTAACAATTTTGTCTCTTTTAGTTGCTTTTGGTGCTCTAACCGGTGCTGTTTCATAGTAATTAAGTAATAATTCTTCAATTTCTTGTGATTTCTCCGAGGGATTAAGGAACGCTTTAAGTGCCGCTAAAGCATCTAAACCTAACTTATTAACAGTATTTGGTGATGAACCATATTGAAGTAATGAGCGACAACCATCAATATTCCCTATTCTTGCACATATATGCAACGCAGTGTTACCTCCAATATCTTCGGCATTCACATTAACAGCACATTCAAGTAAAAAAGATATGATATTATTATTCTTATAGTAACTAGCTATGTGTAACGGAGTGCGTCCATACATATCTTCGGCTTCCAAGTCAGCGCCGTGGTCATACAACAAAGCTAATATCTCCAAATTACCATTTTTACATGTATAATGAACTGGGCTACGAATATTCTCATCAACACCAGAAGCATATTGACCAAGTAGTAGTAACCTCTCGGTATAGATGTAGTCTTCGCGTACTATACAGCTTATTAGTGCAGGTGTTACCTTGTTATAGTCAATGACTAACTCTGTAGTTGAAGTTGGATCATCGGATATAAATTCAGAAAGTAACTGACGGTAATCCCCTTCTGCTAATGCACCCGGCCATACATCATTGACATACGCAATATCAAAGTTGAAGTTATAAGGCAAAATGCGCTTCTTATTGGCTTCATCATTAGGATTATTACTAATTTTTAAAGCATTTTCAAAAAACCTGTTCCACACCCTCAAGTGCTTTTCTTTCATATTATTTGGACCAACGGATATATTGTCATCAGACAAGTCCGAGATAGAATCTTCGCTGCGCGACCTACTCAATGTCTCACTTATTTTGATGGGTTCAATAGGACTTGCTGATGGATTCAATGGAGTAGTTTTAGGTGGTGGTGTCTGGTACTGTTGCTTAGGGTAATAAGAAGTATCGGTTGTAACGGCAGTATTTCTTTGTATTGATGAGTTTGATGCAACATAAGTGCGCATACCACCTGTTTCTTTAAGTAATAAAGGTTGATGTTGAGCTTTGGATATATTCTTATTATTCTTATATTGATCCCGTTTCTCCCAGTCAATACTACTCTTACTATGGTAACTAGCACCTTCATCACCACCTTCATCAACAAGCTGCGCACTGCGTGTTTGGATCACCTTGTAAGTACTTTCATTTGTTGCGGGATTTTCCCATTGAACTTTTTGTGTTCTTTCATTGTAATAATAAACGTTACCATCTGCAGTATAGTACTCAATCCACTCATTCGCTATTCGACTTGGTTCTCGCGATGGCGCGGTGTATACATCGCTGCTGTTTACACTAACCATGTCACTAACCACATCATTTGACCTGTTTTTCTTGATATTTTTTTGATATTTGGAATGATTTTTAATAATTTCTAAGGGATTTTCTGATCGATCAATAATTCCGTTGGCTTTTGCTTGCTCATAAGCCTTCCATGCGTTGTTATCATTCGATTTAGAAGAGACTGAAGTAGTATTACTGTTACTCCGACTCCTATTTACTGGTGGGGTGTTGTTTTTCCGCTCCGTAAGTAATACTAATGCTTGCATACATTGAAATTGTGCAATTTTTGCTGCAAGATGCAATGGGGTATCACCTTCATTGTTAGTGTGACTAATAGCTGCGCCACATTGAAACAAATACTCCATTACTTGCACATTACCATAGCGAATTGTGCTGTGCACAAGGGAGTCCCCGTTGAATGGACTGATGTAGTTGATGTTGGCGCCATAGTCTAATAGTAGTTGAATACACGTGATTTGGAGACTGTTGAATGGCTGTGCGCACACCAAGTGCAGTGAGGTACAGCCTTTGCTATCCGGCAGGTCCGCAGGAATACCTGAATTCAAGAGAATACGTATACCTTCAAACATACACTCTTGCGCGGAGATATGAATAGGGCTTTGACCGGCAGCGTTTCTTGTTGTAGCAATTGATGCGTTTTCCACAGTCGGTGGTTTGTTGTTCATGGGGATATTATAGCTTTCATTGTAGTCGTTATTTCTGTTGTTGCTGTTGCTGCTGCTGTCGACGGTGTCAATATATGGTAAGGATAAACTTGGATGGTCCCAAGATGATACATTTGTTGCTGTATGGTAGTAATAAGGCCATCCATCATCTGTGAAGTATTGAAGCCAGCCATCTGGTAGTGGCGCGGTGTCAGGTGATACTATTTGTCTGTTGGGATCGACCTGCTTAGGCGATAATATTGTATTACTACTAGTACTATTACTAATCGGACTGGTTTCTAGGGACTTTTTACTAGATGAATGACTGATTGCATCCATCTCATTAGACACATAAATTTGATTGAATGATTCTTCTACAAGACCTAGGTCTACTATCGCAGTATCCAAAGTGTTACCATAATTCGCAGCAGTAATAACTACTTCTGGTTCTACTATTTGAGATGTACTCAAGCCTAATGTGCTGTCGTTGCTTTGCTGGTGGGTTGTATCAATTTTACTATAGTTCAACGATTCTTCTAGTGACAGCTCCTGCTGTGGGGCACCGTACTCTTGCTGCGGAGCACTGTAATACTGCTGCGGAGCACCGTACTCTTGCTGAGGAGCACTGTAATCTTGCTGAGGAGCACTGTAATCTTGCTGAGGAGCACTGTAATCTTGCTGAGGAGCACTGTACTCTTGCTGACTATAACCTTGCTGCGGAGCATTATAATCTTGCTGTGGAGAACTGAGCTGTTGAACACTGTACTCTTGCTGTGGAGCACTGTAATCTTGCTGTGGAGCACTGTAATCTTGCTGACTATAACCTTGCTGCGGAGCACTGTAATCTTGGTGTGGAGAACTGAACTGTGGAGCACTGTAATCTTGCTGCGGAGCACTATAATCTTGCTGTAGACTGTGATGTTGCTGTGGAGCAGTATAATCTTGCTGCATAGCACTCAAATCTTGCTGCGGAGTACTGTAATCCTGCTGTGGATTGTAATATTGCTGCAAAGTACTCATTCCTTGTTGCGGAGCATTGTAATCATACTGCGGTGCACTCCGCTGCGAAGCACTATAACTCTGCTGCGACACACTATCGTCGTCACTCTCTTCGACATCCGAGTAATTTGCTGAGTGATTCTCACTTGCAGACTCGTCTGACATCTAGAACTAGGAATAGCTCAACTTGAGAGCACTTTCACTCGAATATATTTTGATTTTTTCAAAAAAAAGTTTTTTCTATCAGAATCTATCCGGTTCGTCAAGTACCGGCGATGGATGCGCTGTTGCACATGGTAGAAAGCAATAAGATTTATGTGGTAAAAAAGCGTATTTACAGGAGATTTAGAGGTATACAAATTATTTTTTTGTTGTTTTTTTGGTGGTTTCTGCTGTGATTAATTTCCTTTTTTTCTTTCCACCACTATTTATTAGGCATTGAATAACGTAAGCATTTACTTCATGAAAACAAGTTGGTTGTAACGCATCTAAATTGATCAATACCTGAGAAATAAGTAGTTTAAGTAAGTAAGTGTTAGAGCGAGTGGGTGAGTGAGTAAGTGAGAAAGAATGAATGAATTAAAGTACCTCATCAGATGAAGATTTGCGTGCTAACGCATTAGGTGATGATGCTTCAATAATCGTCAATACTCTCGCTAGTTCGGTATTATCTAATTTGAAAACATCATGACTGAGTTGCATTCGTTCTTCTAACGTTGGTACTCTACCTAAATCACTTGTACTATCTACTAATCGTCTCAAGGTGGCATATGCTTCTGCAAAAATTAAGTGCATACGTGAGTAAATAAGTAAATAAATAATCAAATTTAAAAAGATATACCTTCAAAATGCTTTGCAAATGCACTTGCTAAGTGATAAAACTCACTACCATCCCTATTATATAGCATGCAATTGGTCCATACTAAGCGGATATCGTTAGCTACATCGTCTATTTTATTATAACTACCTGTAGGGGAATTAAGCAAGCAAGTGAATAAATGAATGGATATATATATACGGATGAATGTTTCTATGAATGAAAAAGATTGAGAAGAGAGCATGGTTATACCATTTTCTAATTTCTTTTTAATTGTTCCTAAATCCATCGGACGTTTGACGATATCTGGATAGTCAACTAAGCCCAGCGCCTTCCAGTCCACTGAATTAACGAGTGAGTAAATTAGTTAGTAAATGATTGAGTAAACGATTGAATAAGTATATTTGTAAAGTGAGTATGATTTGATTTCAGTACCTGGCTCGTGGAAAGCCTTACTCTCATTGCGGGACATGATCGACACGACGATCTTCAGCATATTGGCGAAGTCAGCCGCGGACATCTCTCTCTCTCTCACTCTGTACACAACAACAAACACAAAACAATTACAATGTTATTCAGGTCCTGACTTTCAGGACCGGAAATTTAGAGAGCGGTGGTTCGATTGCCGCAACAATAAACGGTGACGTAGTTGTCAACAGCCACGATATGGTGCATAGGTTACTCGGGAATATCGACAGAATTGGGGGTGTAGAAGGCGCGGTATCAGTAGATTTAAAGACAGAGTGTGGGCCGCAATTTTGAAGAGAAAAAAAGTGAGATAGATACCAGAAACTTAAAAAAAAGAAAAGAGATGGCGACAGAGGAGTCCGCCGTGCTTGCATGGCTCAACTCCTTCCCGCTACGAAGCCAAGTAGTTTCGCTACACGACTTGTCAGATGGTATAGTTCTACAGCAAATTCTAGTGGAGGTTTCCAGTGATTTTACAATGGATTCATTGCATTTTGATACGAGTAATTATGTGCTAAAGGTGTGCATTTCAACTATTAACTGCCTATTAACTCACTGACTTACTTATTACCCACTCATTGAAGGCTACTAATCTCAAAATGATACTAGAAATGTTGCAAATATACTATAGGAAATGCCTTAATAAAATTATTGATATTACAACTATTGATATAAATGCAATCGGTAACAACTACTGGCATCATCACACACTTATATACCTTTAGTTTTCTCTTTACTCTCTGCATCACCGCTTTTCATACTAACGACACTTATTCTCTAGCCAAGGACAACGACGTGGATGAGATTCTTAACTATGTAGAACTGGTGTTGGGCGCCGTCGTTATGTGTCCAAATAAAGCTAAATTTATTGAAAATATCTTTAAATTAGACAGTGCAACCCAGAAAATACTGCAAGTATACATCCAAAGAGTGATGTCTAGTGCCATTGATGTCTCCACTGACACAGAGGTATTGAATGTTGACAGCGCGAGTAGTGGTATATCTGAAGAGTTGATACGTGCGCAAGAAATGATTAAACACCTGAGCAATGAGAGAAATAGATTACTTGAGACAATTGCATCTGTAGAAGGGCGTTATTCAGCCTTGCATGATGACCACGAGGAGTTACAAGTAAAGTGTAAAGAGTTAGAAAATGATCGTAATAAATATGAATTAGAAAGGCTTAGAGTGTCGTCATCCACACCCAGCACAGCGGTGATGATGGAATTAGATGAGAGCAAGCGAAGCTTAGACTTGTTAAATGTGGAACATGAAAAGTTGAAAGTTGAAAATAAGAAATTAATTGTAAATACAAATTTAAGTAAGGAATTAGTAGCAAAACTAGAGCAAGAAAAGGCGCAAATATCTGACGAGCTAGATATTGCGCGCTCGAAAGCATCGCAGCTAAGCAAAGTTGAAGCTACGGTACGTGATTTGCATCTTACTCACTCACCAACTCACTCACTCACTTACTCACTCACTTACTTACTCACTCACTTACTAGGTGGAAAAATACAAATCAAAGCTTGAAGAATTGAGTGATTTAAAGAAACAAAACAAGGAGTTAACCGAGAAGATGGACTCGTATTTAGACCAAATATATGAGTTAGAAAGCTCCGCGAATAACATCCCGTCGTTGAACAAGATGATGGAGTCTTACAAAGACCGTTGTATAGAGTTGGAACGTGAGAAATTTGAAACAATTTCACAGTTAGAACTACAGAAGCACGATATTGAGCGGTTACACAACGAGCTTGAACAGGCATTAGAAGCTAAGAAATTCTTAGATGAAGAGAATACAACAATATCATCAAAGCTTGAGCAGTTAGAAGCAATGTGCGTACAAGAAGGTCGTCTTACCCTTTCCAGTAGTGGTAGATACACTTTTGGTGGTGATACTGATGTTACCCACCCAGTTACCGACTCTTTTGAGACAGAAACTACTACTTCACTACGAGAAAAGATATATAAATTAGAAAAAGAAATAAAATTATTAAAAAATAATGATATAACAAGTGTAAGTAGTAGTAGTAGTAGTAACACCAATGTAACCGCTGCGAACCTGCAAGAGGAGCTAGTCGTTATGACACAGCTGAAACAAGAACGTGAAGATAATTTACTAAGTTGTAAGAAAGAAATAGCAAATTTACAACAAGAAAATAATAAATTAATTAAATTAATAAATGAAAATGAGCAAAAAGTATCGTTACAAGGTACAACAGTGAAGATGTTGGAAGACAAGCTGAAGGAGAAGGTTTCGGAGGTGAATAATTTAGAGCAACAAAAGCTCAAGTTGGAGGTGTACACTAAGCGGTCATTGAGTACATTCCGGGATAAATATATGGCAGCATTAGAAAAAATACGTGTTACAAATAGTGAATTAAGTGAGAAATTAGCAATGATGACATCAAAGCAAGAGAAAACAAGTGAGACAGTAAAGAGGGAAGAGAGACTCATGTTGTCGGCCATCTACGAGCTAGGGGTTCGGATCATGGACAAGAATATTGCAGAGCAAAGTCAGTCATATAGTGATATATAAATGTATTAACAAAGTTACAATAACAAACAACTTGATCCGTGTGAGAGAAAGACTGTGGATTACAGGTCATCTAGTGACTTCATATTCAAATCCATGCGAGAGGTACCGTATGCTGCTAGCCTGATACCGTTTGCTAGACCAGTGTATAGTAGCCGTTGCTGAATACCAAGGAAGAGAGATGCTATTCCCTCATTCGTACTTATTGAGTACAATTCTTTCAACATATTTCGATTGGAATTAGCACCATTACTCTCTTTTTCTCTTCTTATTATTCTTGTTTTACACACATCCAACGGACATGTAATCCCTGCAGCGATCATTCCACATGTAATCCCGCAGAACAGCCGCGTCCACACGCTAGTCTCATAACCAAGTCCGTTACTCACTAAATCACTCACAACTCCATATAAAATGAAGTTAATAATTTGAAATGGGATATCGAGTGACAACATGACGTTGTAGGCCTTGTACAGGTCCAACACACCAGCATCACTCGCTTGTACACTGCTTATACTAGCTGTTACACTGGCACTTTGACCTGTTTGTACTTGAGTTTTGATGACCTCCGCAGGAGTCCGGAATAGCCAATAGACCATGACACCTAAGGTTATGGGTACAACTGACGCTATGAAGTCGGGTAAGGAAGCCGGTAAATAGTTGTTAAACAGCTCTATTGTACCCTTTTTAACCAAGAAGAAGGAACCACCTTGTGGTATGCTCGCAGCAAGAACGATAGGGAAGCCCGCGTACAAGCCCTTCAAATCGAAGTTACTAAAGGGGTCGGTAGTAACAGAAGACTGATTCCCGTGGGTGTCTGCAATAGCTATAACAGATGTGTTAGATGCGAAAGTGTCTGCAACAGCGACAGTTGTTGTATTAGTCGCGTCTTTCTCTTTTATCTTTGATTGTCGTCTAGTTTTTAATGTATCAACAGGATGAAGTATTAAATCCTTTGCTATTTCACCTAATGCCCCAGCGCAAACTTCATTTTGCAGTCTCTGTACTACAGAGAGGGATTTATAAGGCACTTCTTTGCCAGGTATCCATGGCAACTTTAAGTATTGATTGCCACTTTCATCAGTATCAATCTTGATGATACCTTGCTTCTGCATTTGTTTCATGGCGATTGTTCTTTTCTGTCGCTCTAATTCCCATCCTGGTGACTCTTTTTGTATGTTAAATATATTTGCGGAAAAAAATGTGCTACTTGGAGTAACATCTGCTTTTGTTGGCTTTAAATCTATGCCTAGGAGGAGCAAGCTGAAGATTCCACCTATCAACTGCTTGGCAGCATGCACTGACGAGAGGTCATGCTTCTTGCTCGGCTGACTAGCAGGTGCGCTGTCTTCAGTGTCTGAAAGGAGATTGTTGGCATGTAATCGCGCCACAATACACCTCTTCGATACAATCCTCTTTCCACCCATGTTATGCACCATATATGCGGCGCTATTGTTCAAAAACAATAACACCAGCAGAAATAACTGCATAAAACAGATTGGTCTCATCCTGCGGAATGTATTAGTGCGCAGTGCACTTAGGATTAGCTAATTAGCTGACCAATTTTGCTGACAATTTTGCTTCGAATGAGTCACTCCACACCATTTTATACCGGTCTCTCTATCTTAATCGTTAATTCAATTTATGGTGTAGAAGTGAATCATATATGGTGTCTGTGGTCCTTCTCCACCTCTGTCGCTAACTAGTGCACCAGTCTGTTCTATAGAGAGCATCGCCAAAAGATTACAGGCCCTGGCCGAAATTCGCGAAACAAAACTTGAAAAAAGAAGGAAATCTAGCTATTGAAAGTTTGATTCATTATGCGTCTGCTGCTACTGGCAGTACTCGTGCATTGTGTCATTGGAGGCTTTTACTTCGACATCCCCTCGACTTACCCCAGCGTGCTCTCGCACACTGCTTCTGACTCTAGCATCGAAGAAGCGACGCCTAGTTCATCACCCACATTGGACACAGATTCGACAACGACAACACCAACTATAGTGGCTACAGAGAAACCTACTATAGTTCCCACGATTATAGCAACAGAGAAACCGACTATTATTCCTACTATTGAGGTTACAGAGAAACCTACTGTAGTTCCTACGATTATAGCAACAGAGAAACCAAGTGCAAAGCCAACAGCAGAACCAACGGATATCCCAAGCCCAGCACCTAGTGAAGCTCCAACAAACGAAATAAATACAGAAAAACCAAGTGCAAAGCCAACAACAGAACCAACGGATATTCCAAGCCCAGCACCTAGCGAAGCTCCAACAAACGAAATAAATACAGAAAAACCAAGTGCAAAGCCAACCATTAAACCAACAAAGATGACTGCAGAGCCTACATTCCAACCATCCCTAGAGCCAACCAACCCCGGTGGTGAGTACGCATATGGTGATGATAATGGTGAAAATACTGCCGCTGAATTTACCGATATCTTAACAGCATTATTCTCTCAATTAGATGAAAAATCCGTCGCTTTTTTGTCTGGAGTTGTTATTACCCTCATCTTGATATTCGTCGTCGTTAGAAGATGGAGACGTCCAATAGTAGAGAGTGACTCTTATTCTAGACTACCAACTACTGATATAGAGCTTGTAACAGCATCACAAGGTAATGATGATAATAAATGGGATGATTGGGACAATGATGAAGTAGAGAAAAAGATCGTGGATTCTGCATCGAAGCAGCGAGGTGTGTTGAGTCTGACGAAATCCACCGGATTAAGCGGTAGTAATCACAGTGTAAGCAGCGCTGGCTCGAGTACAAACTCTAGTGTATTGAATGGTAAAGAGTTTCGAATTACTCCAATAAAACAAGGTGCGACACCCGAGTCTAGTAACACGCCTCGTGATAGCGCAGCTGGGATAACTCCTAAGGCTACACTCTCTAGTAGTAATAGTAGTTCAAATTCTATAAAATCACTCAATACATCAACTAAGCTACCGGCAATCTCCCCTAAAACAACTGTTGATGAGGATTTGTTCGAAGCTATTGGTATTGCAGCGAAACCCAAGTTCTTAACACCAATCCCTCCTCCACCAGTTGCTAGCACACCATATTTCTCACCATTTCAACAAAAAACGGATGTTAGTAATAGTAAAAAACCTCACTCGTTAGCAGATATTGAAGCAGATGGTGACGGTGGCGCAGCGTGGGATGACCTAGACGAGCTAGTACCTTAACATAGTGTGACATAAACAAATTGTACTATTTTTATTTACATTTTTTTACAAATTTAGTTAATACCGAGCCACTTGGCCACTCCACCACTCCATTTGCTCCTATTTGTGTGATCATATTGTGAAAAGGAAGAGTCATCACTGCTGTACTCATCAGAGTTGTACTTGACACCTTCATCATCAGTAGAAATAGCGCTTTTGTATGATTCATTGCCATCATTAGCTGTATAAGCTGAGATTACTGAATTATTGAGGGTATCATCATCCTCTTCATCGTCCACAGCCTCTTTATCCATTGAATCTAAAGACTCTGTTGAAGGATACAATGACATCATGCGTAAATGCTGTAAGAATGATTGACTTTGCACCGTATTCACGGTATTCTTCTCCGTGCTCATGTTGACAGCTGGAGGCGGTCGCAACTCATTACCAATCTCGATACTGCTGTCGTCCACACTACCGTAGTGATAGATCTTGACACCGTTCTTATTGGTGCTTATATTGGATAGAATGGACGCTTGTAGACTGTGGATAATCGGCAGTATCTCCGCAAAGAAAAAGATGCATATAGTGATAATAAAGTAAGAAAAGGGTGTCTTCACCCGTTGAAACCAGCCATTTATGATGTAAGTCCAGGCGATAAAGCCCCAACCAAGCCTAGCCAGTGTCCACACCGCCCCTTGCTGCACTAACGATGACAAGCGCACCTTTGCTTCCGTACTTCGCCAAGGAAATCCAGATAGTAAAATTGATAAATAAAAGTACGAGCAGATGGCGATAATTGGGATGCAGATATTGATCCATGTAAGCGTCCCGTATATGAAGGTGCCGAATACGTTAGAGTTAGATTTGTCCCGAAACAATAGTATATATAACGTAATTTGTGTGCTGTATAGTAGCACATTGAACATGCCGTAACAAACGAACCATATCTTCCTTGTGCCTAGAGATGCAACCTAAGAAGTAAATGAGTGAGTGAGTGAGAGAATGAGAAGTATATAGTGAGTGATTACCCAATGTATACGCGACTGTAATAGCGCCTCTACATTCACAACTAATAGTAGAGTGTAAGCTGATATACAAACAAAATCAGGTAAATTAAATAAAAATAAATTAAGTTTGTCGAGATTTGTAGAAGCAATCTCACTGTTTAAAGTAGAGTGGTCATTGTTTTCTACTTCAATCAAAACTGTATAGTTCAACAACGACATACTAATGAAGGAAACACTAGAATAAAGTTAGTATGAAGTATGAGTGAGTGAATAAGTTATAAAAGTTACCAACGCAATATACATACTGTAGTTATAGCTATAACAAACGACTTCCTTGTGTTTATACGTGTAGATTCTACGTATAATGAATGTAAAGCATACGATGAGTGAAGAGCCAACAAGGCGTAGATCAACGCCAGCCACACGTACGGTTCCACGAATTTGGCCAGAGTAAACATTGTAATCCGATGGTAAGATTCTACTCGCCGTATCTCATTGGTCTATTTGTCTATCTTCACAGATAAAATCCTCTTCTGGGTCCTTTTCCACTTTGATTTTTCATAAATTCGGCGGTGAACACTTCCGAGTGTCCCCACACCCCAAAAGCAGTATGAAATAAAGAATAAAGAGCTAATATACCAAGAAGAAGGAAGGTGACAGAAAGCAGATATCACTGTTGGATTAACTAAACTGATTGTAACTTAAAGATTTTCCCTGCCAATATTCTGGCAGTGGACCATCGCTATTCCTTGATATATATGCCTTGTGCACCTGGATAATGGCGTCCACGCCGCATGTTGTAACCTCTTGTGCTTCTCCAACATCTCTATGTTCTATTCAACTGTGAGTATCCTCTTTACTATTCAAATGAAGCGATGTAGGTAGGGTAACCCCCCGTATTTTGGGACGAAAAAACATAAGACCGAAGTGAAAATGCTGGTGGGTATGTTACAAGGCGCCTTTGCGAGGCAGAGCTCGCAATACGCGAGACCAAGCATCGCAATTCAACTAGTCAAACATCTTAGTAGTATTAGTAATGATCCTATTGCGGATGTTACTAGCGCTCCCAAGACTTATGTGTACGGTGCAAGAGTGAGAAGTAAGAAGGAAACTGCAGAAGATCCTTATATGATAGCAACTAAGCGCCATAATGTTCCTCAAAGTCCATGGAAAATGAGATTTCTTGTCATGTTGATGAGAGATGCGTGGTTCCCTGACGCTGTTGCACAAATGAAATTTTCTCCTAAACATCGTGCAAAGGACATGAATCAGTTACTATCCAATGCTTACAATATGGCAAGAGTTAAATATGACGCTATTCCAGAGGAATTAATGGTGAAAGAAGTGTTTGTTACAAAGGGAATACATCGTAAAAAGATGAGAATCATGGGAAGAGGTAGAACTGGTTTCGGTTATCAGCGTTCATCTCATGTATTTATTAAATTAACTAAAGTTGATTTTGCAGATAAGATAAAAAAAGGAAATTCAAAAGATAAAAAAGAGTGGAAAAGGCGGTATAATATAGTCAAGAGGCTGAAGTTAGCAGGAAGTAATAGTACAGGAGTAGAGGTGAAACAATCAGGGAGTGAATAAACGTTTGATATTTGCACGCTGCAGTAGATGCAGCAGTTGTAAAGAGGGAGTAGACAATGTAACATAAAATGTAATATTAAGGAACAAATATTAACAATTAACTCCAAAAATCATCCGATTCATCAGCATCATCGGCATCATGGTTATGACCGAACTCATAGCTCTCGCTGTCATCTGACTGGTCATCAAACGTCGACTCCAGCTGCTTTTTGGTGACAAACGACTGGTTAGATGCCTTTATCGATGTATTCACGGGGGCTGCGGTAGTGGCAACTGGAACTGGTACTTCAGTTTGCTTAGATTTTCTTCTAGCTAAAACTTTTGCTCTTGCTTCAGCAATGGCAGCAGCGTCATCTTCTTCTTCTTTTCTCTTCTTTTCTTCTGCTTCTAAACGCTCTTTTTCCCTAGAAACACGATCACTTTCAGCTTCTACCCATTCACTACTCTTGTTTAGGGTGTATGGCGAAGTAAGAGGTGATGTAACCACTATGGCCTCAACCACTGGTTCCTCTTGTAATGATGTGTCCACTTTAGAAGGAGACTTCGCAGCTACTTGAATCAGTCTAGCGGGTCTAACTCCGGGACTGCTAGCGGCGCTATTACTACTACTTACACTACTCTCTGTTCGCTTGATCTCGAGACTGGTGTTGAGAGGAGTAAGCGATACTGGTGAACGACCAGGTGATGACTTGGGAGGTGACTGACGAGTCTCACTTGGTTTACTAGTACTTTCTATGGCCGTGCTCACGATAGGCACTTGCTCCACGGGTACCGAGTCCACTACTGCAGGTACTACTGCTATAGGTGCCTCTGTAGTTGTTTGATTATTTTTTTCAACAATCAAAGTTTCAACCACTTTCTGCTGCTCAGGGATTGGAGCTACAACAGTGCTTGGCGCGGTCTCTGTACTGACAACTTTCGTGGGTTCTTTGACTTGAACTGTTACAGGAGCCGTGATATTTGGTTGTGCGATAACGGGCGCCGCAACGAATGGCGGTGGCATCATCATAGGAGGGTAGTAGTATGGCGCGGCAGGAGGTGCATTGGCGTATGCTGCATTGAAACCATAGTGATACATAGGTGGCGGCATGTTATGAGGTGTCGCATCAGTGCTGGGTTTCACCGACATCTTATTCAATAAAATCTCGTTCTTCTTACTCAAGATAGAGTCTAGAAGTTCCTCGGTGGACTCTACCTCTTTATTACGATGGCTCGCGCTATTCAATGACTCCGTCAGCCGGGACACGGTCTGCTTGTAATCCGCTACTAATCGGTTCAACTCATCGCATCTCATTTGTAACGAAGATGATTTAGATTTTTCATTCTTCAGTTCTACTAGCAGTGTATCGTAGTCAAAGTCTCCTACGGCAGACGCCAGTGACATATGCGACGCAGACACCTTTCCACTACCCACAGCTGCCTTGTTGACGATATTTTGAAACCATTGATCATATTTACTACTCTTAGACGATCCGGAAGTCTGTCGACCTCCTGAGACATGCTGAACTAGCTTAGTCTTGGTCATCACTACACTATCATCGCTGTCTACCTCATCAATACCAGCAAGTAATGCACGATTCTCCTCGTCATTAGCCTTCTTAATAGTTAACTGTAACTCAGCGACCTTGTCCCGCAAGGCCTGTATATCCAAGTCCTTGTCATCCACTGCCGAGTGTAGTTCCTTCGTCATTTTCCTCACTTCTTCTTTCACTAATGCATCAAAATTCTTTTTATCACGTTCAAATTGTTGTTTTTCTAGTAATATTTTTGATTTTTCTGTGTCAGCTAATTCCAATTCCAATTGTAATTGAATTTTGGCCTCTTTACGTGCATCTGATCGATACATTTCAATGCTTTCCCCTACTTCTTTCTCCCTTCGTGACACATCCTTCTCTCTTATCTCTAGCAGTTCTTGTACCTCTTTTAAACGTTGTTCAAGTAGCTTGAGGCCAGTGCTTTCGATCTCAATACGGCGCTGCACCGATGCCTCCTTCTGCTTCAACTCGGCTATTTCCAGTGTTAGTGATTGTTTTATTTCATAATTTTTTAATTCTAATTTCTTTTCACGATCAATTGACTCTCTTTTTAGTTGCTCTTCTCGGTCTATAGAAGAAGTGAGTGAGTAAGTGAGTATGTTGTGGCATAAGGAGTTATGCTGGCAATTACCTTGGAATATTTGCAATCGTCTCTTGTAATCGGAATCCAAATTCTTATTTAATAGTTCAATTTCTGCGGTAAGTTTGTCTTCATATTCTTGCTTTATCTTGATGAGTTCTCGCTCTCTATGGTGGTGAATAAGTTAGATATATGAGTATATCGACGAGGTAATGCGGAAAGTGAATGAGTCAAGGAGTGATAAAAATTACCTGTAATAACTCATTCTTAACTCTAAGTTTTTTTCATATTCTGCTTTGCACTCTTCCTCGATAAGTTTAATGCGGTCGTCTATATTGCTCTTGGACTCAACCTTATTTTTGTCGATATAGCTGAGTAACGAATGCTGCATATTGTCTAGAGTCGAGTCGACACTGCCGTTGATGCTTCCCATAGTATTATCAGTTTGAATACCAGTTTCCATGTATCCCCTTCGCCCTAGACCACTGCAATGCTCAATCAATACGTCGAATATTGTATTATAGTTGACACTGTCGCCATAAACAGAAGCGACAGCCTTTTTGTTTTCTTTATTTTGCACCAAATCACGCACTTCATTAATTTTATCTAAATTCATTGCGTAAATAATATCTTTCTCTGATAATAGTAATGACTTTGAATCTATACCACATTCAGCGGCGAATACTGAAGTAGTATTTGAATATTCACGTTGCTTCAAGTAATGATATACACAACTTAAAGTAACTCTATCCCGCAGTGTCACCTCCTTAGGTGCTTTCTTCTTGGTTCCAGTAAGGCTATTAATGAATTCGCGGCGAACTGATGCCTTGACAGTGTCCAAGACACTTGAATTCTTTAATTTCTCTCTTAAATTATGCTTTAATTCCTTCAAACTCATTCCATCGTTATTGTTAGCACCTACAAGTGGTGATGTTTGTATTTGACGCTTGTGATTATTGCTCAAGGCTTGAAGGTAATCTTCGTGATGCATCTTCACTAGCTACCGCACTCAACTTGAGGTACAGAGCTCGTCCAAAACTGAAAACCACCTTAGTAAAATTTCAAGTTTTTCAAATTACAAATCAGGCCCATAGGGTTTTCTCTAAGGTGAGCCAGTTCCCTTTTAATGTGATGAACAAGGTGAAGTTAGTATACTCGTTAGTAGCAATGGTTCAGAGTAGTGTAGTATTTAGGCCGAGGGAAAATATTGATTCTTAAACACCGGCTAATCGGTAAGTTGTATCTACACTCTAGTATATACGTTAAAATGTAAAGATTCTACTCATTACATCTATTACTCTGGTGTCTATTCATGAAGTTCCCGGGCACGGCCGTGAGGTCGATACTGAGGAGAGAGAGAAGAGAGGAGGAAAACCATGTACCGATTTCGCTTGTGTTCCATCCCACAACGCGTGCTAGGCAGGTCGCTGGCCACCTACAAGTCATCAACAGGTGCGGGCGTATTCAACTAATTCATAAAACATTCATTATATCACTCGTAATTACTATGAAACTTATTCATAACATAACTGAAAAACGAATGAATTTATTTATTCACTCTGTTAAAATTATTCTTTCCATGCTTAATTACCACTAAATTGCTCTTACTTACTCAATCATAATTACAGGTATTGTTGGTTTAAAGGTTGACCCAAACGGAAGAGAAAACTTGTTACTTGTAAGTAGTAATGTATTAGATGCCGTGAAAAAAATACCAGCAACTGCTGCCTATCGCACTACAGTTGAGCAATGGTTCAATTTCATTACAAAAACCGCTCAAAACCATACAGATATTAAAAAAATTGAGGATGAGATAGGTCTAGGGCAAATCGAGGAAGTCATCGAAATGGCGAAGGACGAGCTAGAATTAGTGCAATATTATTATGACAATAAGGGCTGGTTGTTAGTGGAACAAGCGCAAAAGGAAGGGGATGCCATTGTTGAAGGTATACAGTCACTTCTTACGTATATACTTACTCATTTACTAACATATTTACTCATTTTAGATATGGCTGATAGTATATACTTTACCACACCAGAAATGAAACCTCCAGCTGCTGCTGCACCTCAAACTCCTCCTACACCTCCTCCATCGACTCCAACTAACGCGCCTCCTAAGAAGTAACTTTATTGATATAAAATAGTATCAGCTTGTAAGTATCAATGAATTAATATACAATTTCACACTAGTTACACATGCTCTCTTGTTCACTCACTCACTCACTAACACTCTTCGGGTGCATTCGTTCATGGTGTACGCAATAAATTTATTCTGAATATTTTTAGCCTTCTCGTAAAAAATTGTTTTATACACTCCACTATCTCTCTCAATTATTGGAACCAACAAGTCGGCGGCACTTGCACCGATAGCAGTTTGCTCGTCTATTACCTACATGAGTGAGTGCATGAGTGAGTGAGTGCATAAGTGATAGAGGGAGTGGATTACTTTTTGAGTATACGGTATATGATCACCAAAGTATTCTGCCATATCACTCTGGCCAAACTCTTGTACTAGAGTGTTGTGCCTTCGCGTAACCACTAAGTTGCGTATTCTATGGGTAATAAAGCATTTATTTTTGTTAAACTGGCGGTATATCCCCTTGTAGAATGAGTCAGTGTCATAGAAATTATTGAAGGTGTAAGTTGGAATATTATAAAGCCATAACATAAGTCCTAGCATGGCGTCGTGCGATCCGCCCCATATTTCCTGCAATAAAGTCATACCATTTGCATGTACACCTGATTGTAGCTCCAGCACTGTGTGTCTGGTCATTATTATTGGTTGTGCAAGAGGAAATCCATCCGATCCATTAAAGAAACAGTCAGGATACAGCTGTTGCCATCGCTTACTGAATTCAAATGATGGATTCTCTTTAGCAGATACCATTGCGAAGGAAGTAGACAAGATATTATCGTATTTCGCGCTTAAACTGTTCAAAAACGAGGTCAATGAATAAGGTCGTATATAGACATCATCATCCATAAATAGAAACCATTGAGTATGTTTTAAGTGATTTGCTGTCATGTAATATCGCATAGACTCTTGACATCTACAAGAGGGACCAACTCCAAAGTATTCTCCTGTGCAATTTCCAATCCAAAGGACTTTCAATGTGGTAGATATATTACGTTTAGGTGGCTTAGCATCCTCGTTACATCGATACAATACCGTTTCATTTCTTGACGCAGTTTGTGGTGTCCGAGCTATCAATTGGCGACCATTATGATCAACTTTCTTGCATTTATTAGTCAAAAACTCGTGATCAAATACATTTGTTCCAAAAACATAGTGTAAATTTGGGAAGTAACTTCCCCAGGTACTACTTATCTGAAGCAAGCGAGCTGTATACGTCGATTCCTTCTGAATTACCTTACTCGTGCCCAGAATGAATATCGCGATCAAGCTGAAGTCTATTTTCATTGATCTCTTCACGACTCAGATCTTTTATTTAACGTCTCTATTCTTTTGTTATTCGGCGATATTTGACCGGTACTTTCCTCTGAGAAACGTATTTAATCAATCATTCGAATATAGAAACGAGGGAAAGGTCAATAGACCGAACGCAAACCAGGTTGGATGGCACTGTTAGCTTGGGAGAGCTGCTTTTGCAGAGTTAAAGTCAAGTATTTGGAGGCCCGGGTAAAGCGGAACCCGTGTACACCATACCATGTCTATGGATAAACTCATTAGTACTACACTGCGTACATCTGACCAAGCAGTAGATATGTGACTTGAGGATGATGACATTGTAGTTATGCAGTAATTGTGTGCAGGAATGATGTCAGACGAGGAGGTTTCTAATCTATCGTGTGACTTTTACGAGGTATTGGGTGTTCCACGTACAGCTGATAAATTTCTTATTAAGGAAGCATATGTGAGACTAGCAAGGATACACCATCCGGACAAGAGAGTGCTTCATTCTACAAGCAGTGATAGTGAGAAGGTTGGTGCTAATGACAGTTTCATACGTATACAGCATGCATGGGAGGTATTAAGCGATGAATCTCTTAAGGCAAAGTATGATACTCATCTTGCTCATGAACAGCTGCGAGTTCACTGTAGTGATAAGATGGATAATATAGTTCCATTAAAAGATTTTATTCATGAGAATGATCTGTATTATAAGGAATGTAGATGTGGTGATAGATTTATTATGACCGAATCAGATATAAATGACGGGATTAACACTATTCAATGCAGCAGTTGTTCATTGGAAGTAACGGTAACATTTAGTGATAATTAGTGATTAATATTGTACATGTGTTTTTAAAGAGCGATATTTATTCGTGCTTTTTTGACTTCTTTTTCTTTCCCTCTTCTTCTTCATCATCATCTCTAGCTCGCTTTTCTTTCTTCTCTTTCTTTTCTTTCTTTTCCTTCTTCTCCTTCTTCTCCTTCTTCTTCTTCGAGCTTTTATCTTCATCTGTAGCACCTCTTAATGTGGATGCAACAGCTGACATAACATCAACATTCTTTCTAGGTGTTTCACCAGTATCATAAAATCTTAGTCTTTCCTCAACTTGGTCACGTAGCTGTTCACCGTAAGCATTTGTAGGTTCATCAATGAAGGAGTCAATACGAGAGGCAATAGCACATTTATTCGCTAAATAACGAGAGATTCTACCTTTATTTTTGCTACTTGCGCGGCCAATGAATGAAGAATTATATATCAATCCGTACTTTGGGGTGTTGCCTTTGGTCTTTAAGGCGCGAAACAATGCTTTCTCAGCACCCAAGATCTGCACAGTTGAAGCTGGGCACTTTGCTAGCGATGTAAGACTTCCTGCCTTCTGTATCAATCGGGCAGCAACGGTTTCACCTATTAATGCACTTAAATTTGGAGCCACAGTTGCCATTTTCTCTTCTAAATATGAGTATAATTGCTTGCGGTACAGCGCCAATGAAATCATTCGCTCCGTGAATATTATTATGTTATCCATGTCTTGTTCAGATGTATCCATGCCCATAGAGCTTCTTGCTGCCTTCAATATTCTAGCAGCTAAGTCGTCCTCACCAACTATTTCTACTAATCCAGGTAGATGCTCCTCACTTAATAGCGATTTATCTTTGATGTAAGCTGCACATTGGGCAAACATAAAGTTATCTTTAACAATTTCTTTTAACTCAGGGAAATGCCAAGAATACCACTCTCTAACTCTCATGGCGAATGTGTTGATGTCTTTATCCATCTGATCCAATAGTGCGATTGACTGGATAATCATGTTATCAGCGCGACCAGGATTGAATTTCACCTATTAAAGAGTAGGAATAGGTGAGTATGAGACTAATTAATTCGATTGAAAATACGCTTGTTCTCAGGTCAAAGTGAAGTATAATTGTCTCACTGCCGTTTATGGCCTCAATCCAAGTGTAAGAATGATAATGTCATCAATGAACAAGCAGAATAAATATATAATAGAGGAGTGTGTATATTTACCTTTGAACGTGAGTATGAATGACCTAGACCTAATTGAGATTGTTCCAATAAGCCTGAACCAAGTGCCTTAACAAACTTGATGAAATGTGCACGGATTCCACGACAAAGCTCGAATACAGTATCATCGCATTTACATGGAATACCAAGATTTTCTTGTATAGCAGTAGCTAATGTTGGTTCAATGACACCTAATGGAAATTTGGAGGCCTTCTTTCCTTGTGGTAAATTTGATTCTAAAAATGTCTTTAAATCAGGGGTAACTTCATGTTCAGTGATTGCATTCATGTTCTCTAATGCATTCTCGGCGGTATCAAATGGATGGAAAGCAACCATTTTTACTATTCGCTGAAATCTAGATAAATCATTAATTCCTGCTTGCGCTTCAGTCAATAGAGAGCCTAGATAAAGTCACAAATGAGTTAAAGCCAATGATATAAAGAAAAGAAGTAACGAGTTTAATAAAGGTAAGAGCAAATAGTAGCAGGCACGCCAGTAAGATGTAGTAGGTAAGCGTAATTAGCGAGTAAATAAAAATTAGTTCAAGGTAGACATTACCAATATCCTCGTTTTCTAAAACGGAGAACAATCCAAAGCCAGAAGCTGACTCAAACAGCACATAAAACGAGGTGGTCGCCATATCACACACTCTCCTTTTTCTCCTTCTTCACGCTTCTACCTTACTACTTTCCGTCAAGTGGTCGCCGATAAACCTAGGGTTTGTACCGGCCTCATTTAGAATAAATAGAAAGCGCATGAATAGGAGACACTAAGCACCATGCTCTTCTATTCATCTATTGTTCTAGTCTTTTACTCTTATGCTCTTCTATTCTTCTACTCTTCTATCATCCTGGATATTATAGAGATTTACAAGAAATAATAAATAAGGAGCCATTAGGTAATAAGAAAGACCTAGTAGTAGCTATAGTCCTGTTTGTTGTACTATTACTGACTGAATACTGGTTGTGTTAACCAAGGTAGGAGGGACCGCAATAGCGGCACCAAATAAGACTGGTTTGGCGATCGAGAGAGACTCAAGCCAGCTTTCAGTAACTATTACTAGTGAGTAAGTTGAGTTATATAATCATATATAGAAATGCCCAAGCATAAGAAGGGACATGATAAGGATAAGTATTATCACTTAGCCAAGGAAATTGGTTACAGATCAAGAGCTGCGTTCAAGCTTATTCAGATCAATAAAAGGTTTGATTTCTTAACAAAAGCGAGAGTTTGTATCGATTTATGTGCTGCTCCAGGTGGTTGGTGTCAAGTAGCTGCCAAATGTATGCCTCAAGGATCACTAATTTTGGGTATTGATCTCTTGCCTATCAAAGCAATAAGAAACGTGAAGACTATCGTAAGCGATATTACAACTGCTGAATGTAGAAAAATAGTGTCCCAAGAATTACAAGGATGGAAAGCGGATGTTGTATTGTGTGATGGTGCACCAAATATTGGTGCTGCATATAGTAAGGATGCGTTTGTACAAAATGAGCTGGTATTAGCAGCATTGAAGACAGCCACTGATCACTTAGTCGCTGGTGGTACATTCTGTACTAAAGTATACCGTTCTATCGACTATAATGCTCTTATATGGGTGTTCCAACAGCTATTTGAGGATGTGCAAGCCATGAAACCAAACTCTTCAAGATCTCAATCATCAGAAATATTTATTGTTTGTTTGAACTACTTGAATCCTAAGTATATTGACCCCAAGATGTTAGACCCCAACCACGTGTTCAAGGAGGTAAAGGATCCTGGACTACAGAAAGTTGATGTGCTACATAAGAAATACGAAAAATTGAATCAACGTCACCGCACAGGTTATGACGAGGAGCTAGGCATGTTACTAACGGCCAAAGCCAACATATCCGCGTTCATCACTAGTAAAGATCCAGTGCGTATGCTCACTGATACTAACAAGTTTGTATGGACAAAAGAGTGTGAGGAGGCATATGGTAGCAAGGAACACACCAGTCAAGAAATGAGATTATGTTTAGATGATTTAAAGGTTTTAGGTAAGGTAGATTTCAAAAAAATCCTAAAATGGAGACAATTAATGCGTAAAATCACTCATCTTGACGTGTCAGAATATGCGTCTGAAGTGGGGTCGATCAAGTCCAGCAGAAGTAACCGTGGTAAAGGTCCAATGACTGATGAGGAAATAGCACAAGAATTAGAAGCATTCAAGTTACAAGCAAGTCAATTAAAACGTAAAGAAACAAAGAAGAAGCGATTAGAAGCGAGTAAGTTGCGTGCACGTCAAGCTTTAGGTATGGATGCCAATGCCATGGCGATGGATGAAGACGAGGAGCTATTTTCCTTGTCCAAAACTACAACTGTTGCTGATGTTGATGCCTTGAATGATGTCAACTTGGAAGACATGGAGTGGCAGAATGAAGAAGACGAGGTAGCCGAGGCCCAGCGCAAATACAAGAATAATAAAGGTGTAATTGTTTACGAGAAAGAGGAGTTGGATGATGAGTTAGAGACTGATTATATCCGTTACATTACTGGTAAAAAAGGCAAAGAAATGTTACGAAATACTGAAGAAGATCGTAGTCACACCGCCAAGAAGCTGCGTAAGAGCAAGACTAGTGCAAGTCATTTAGCCGCGATGAATGACGACGATGAAGCCCTATTAGACACTGCAGAAGCACTCGGTAACTCGGGCAAGGTCAAGTCCGATCTTGCTTCATATGTAAAATTATTGAACGGGAAAAAGGAAGGCGATGATGACGATAGTAGCGATGACGATGGCAATGAGGATGACGTGCAGTTTGTCAAGCTAGATAAAGTAGCGGGCAACAGCAGTAACCAATGGTTCTCTAACTCTATCTTCGATGGTGATGACGAGTCCTCGGATGATGACAAGGGAGTCAACTTGACTATGCCATTGACAGATAAGCAAAAACGCAGTGAAAAACGTAAGAAAGAGAAAGAAAGAGCACAACGTAAGCTAGATAGGAAAGCTGCAAGACAAACCGAGGAAGAAGAAATGGTTGGCTTTGAGGTTGTGAATGGAACAGAAGTTATGAGTCGCAAGAAAAAGAATTTAAATCGGGATGAAAATGACATGGAACTCAGTGAAGTTGATATCAATCGCCGCAAAATGATTAAAGACGGTATGGGTAAGTCCTTGGACACCAATGCACCTGCTGCAAATTCAAGTAAGATAGAAATTGTTAAGACTAATTATGAGGATGTTGATGACTTGATGGAGCGAAAGGATCCGCGTACATACGACAGTGATAGTGAGGACTACGACAACCACGACAAAGCCATGACACTTGCACTAGGTACTTTAATGTTGCGAAAATCACGTCAAAAAGCATTAGTTGATGCCTCGTATAACCGTTTTGCATGGAATGATCCGAAAGATTTACCTGCGTGGTTCTTGGATGATGAGAGTAAGCATAACAAGCCCCAACTTCCTATCCCAGCTGCGTTGTTAGAACAAATCAAGAATAACTACCAAGTTACTGGTACCAAAGAAATTAAAAAAGTAGCTGAAGCTCGTTTACGTAAAAGAAAAAGAGCTGCAAGTAAATTAAAAGCAGCCAAGAAACAAGCCAATATGCTAGCAGACAACAATGAGATGAGTGAGAGACAGAAGCTCAAGTCAATTGCAAAAGCAATTAAAGGAACAAAAATTGATAAACCTGGTAAAGTATATGTTGTTACAAGAAAAACCGGTGGTGCATCAGTAGGTACCTCTAAAGGTGGTAAAGGAAGATTAAAATTTGTTGATAAAAGAATGAAAAAAGATAGAAAAGCTGAGAAAAGAGCAGCGAAAAAGAAAGGAAAAAAGTCGAAATAAAGTTATTTGTGTATAATGAATAATAACGTCTGCATATAGAAGCACTATCACCTCAACGGTATTCAGGGAAGGACTTTCAATTCTTGTCTATAATCTTGCACACTCACTCATTCACTCTTTCACTTACTCACTGTTTCACTCCTAACTAACGAGCACCTCGTGTCCACACTGGATAGTCCAGCACCATGGGCCGACTTGTTTGCCGGTACGAATATAGTCGCTTTAGAAAAGTCAGTGAAGCGAATAGCAAGCGAAATAAACCTTCACTCACTCATTCATTCACTAAGCAACTCGATATCGTCACTCTATGACACATTGCATGATTTTTTACCTGCTCATGGGCCGCCGGTACGAAACTAGCCGCTGGGAATGAAAAAAATAGCCAGTAGCAAAAACACAAGAAAGCTTCACTAAGAAGGGGCTGTTCGTGGCGTCGCATTCCTAGGGTCGATCGCAGGACTCCACAGGTATCATAGCCTCCTACTCCACATCGCATCAAGCTGTACGGTTGATTAGAGACAGCAAGTGTGTCTTTGCTTAAGGACTAACGACTATATATGCCAATTCACCATCCTATCTATATACTTGTACTTCGTTTCACTCATTATTTGCTATAGTTCTTGTAGGTACATAGAGTAAATAATAATGGCAACGGTTGCAGCACCAACGGTGTTCAATCCGAGTAATCAAGTGATGGGTGAAGCACCAGTAGTTAAGAAGGAAGTAGATAAAAATGCTGAAAGCGTTATACCAGGTAACTTTATTGTCGATATTATTGTCTTATTATACATCACTTAAGTCTCTTATTTATTTATTCATTCACTCACTTGTTCTTATTCATACAGATATTATTGAGGATAGGAGGAAGGATAGTGAAGGTAGAATTGTAAGTGCAAAATATGTGAAAGGGAAGCTCCTAGGTAAAGGAGGCTTCGCCAAGTGCTTTGTTGGGCATCTATTACCCTCAAAGGCACCTTATGCACTTAAAATTGTAGCCAAAAGTAGTTTGACTAAATCCAGGTAAATACCCCTGTGACTGTTAACTATACTCACTCAAGCATTCACATATTCAATAACTTACTAACTAACGTATATAGAGCCAAGCAAAAGCTTCAAACTGAGATCAAGATTCATCGCACCCTTCGTCATACTCATGTAGTAAAATTTGAACGCTTCTTTGAAGACAACATCAATGCTTACATGGTACTCGAACTATGTAATAATAATTCCATGTCCGAGCTAATGAAACGACGTAAGAAGTTAACTGAACCAGAGACCCGTTATTACTTATTCCAATTGATTCACGCTTTGAAATATCTTCATGCGAATCTAGTTATACATCGTGATTTAAAGTTAGGTAACCTGTTCATTGACAGTAACATGCGTATTAAAGTAGGAGATTTTGGTCTAGCAACAAAGCTTGTTACTGCTGATGAGAAGCGCAAGACTATCTGTGGGACTCCAAACTACATTGCACCTGAGATATTAGAAGGGAAGGAAGGTCACTCCTTTGAGGTTGATGTATGGAGCACCGGTGTTATCCTTTACACCTTATTGATAGGCAAACCGCCATTCGAGACAAAGGATGTGAAATCAACATACAAAAGAATATTAGCAAATCAATACGTGTTTCCTGATCACTCTCCTATCGAGGAGAATGCGAAGCACTTGATTAAAAGCATCTTACAGACTCGTCCTGAGAAGCGACCGAATCTAGATCAGCTGCTTAATCATGCATTTTTCACTGGCTCCAGGTTATTTACTCACTCACCTACTCACTCACTCACTTACTTACTTACTTATTAGTGCAATTATGCCAACAATATTACCTGAATCGTCGTTACGAGATGCACCTCTTCACTTCAATACCGACCCAGTTAGCTTGAAGATGGCAGTTGCAGAAAAGGTCCCAATGAGTAGATTTAATGATGAAAATGATCCAAGTGCAATCAATAGAGGTGCAAGCTATAGTGCGCCAGTCAATAGAATGCTTAAAGGTTCAGTTACTTCATCAATAAGCTCAACAACTACTGCTGCCACCAGTGTCAATGGAGGTGGTATTGAAAATGAAATTTCTGATGAACCAGTTAAAGTGTTACATCAACCAGTACCAGTTGGTACAAGACGTGGTAGTTTTGGTAGTCATAACAGTGCAGCAACAACTAGAGCTACTAGTTCAACAGTCAGTCATAGTAGTAATCACTATGACATAGGTGGTGGTGTGAAACCATCATTGATCCTACCTGCACCAGTACCCAAGACATCCAGCATCAATAAGATCGTTGCTTCATCTGCTACACATGGTGCTACTACTGCAGTAGCAGAACCAAGCAAAGCTAGTAAGTTTGATGTCTATATAGACAACAAGAGTACTATCCCACCACCTCCACCAGTTGCTGTAGCAAGTACCAGACGAGTCACCGGCTCTACCAGCCGCAGTAGCACTGTCAAGGAGGCAACTATTTCGAATACTTACAAAAATGAGAAAGAAATATGCCAGCAATTTTCTGATATGGAAATAGTTGAAAACAGTAAGAATGCGCCAGGTAACTTACTTACTCACTCACTTACGTACTCGCTCACTCACTCACTCACTTATACAGTGCCTTCATGGATGGATACCAAGAGTCCAGCTGTCAACACCGCTAAGTCTAGCGCTGGTCAGGCTGCAGCTGATGCTGATGCAATGGTCTTAGGTACACCTGAGCAACAAATAGTAAATGTACAAACCGATAAACCACCAGGAACACTTGAAACCATGCATGATATGCTCACCAACACAGTTGGATTATTTGACGAGGAAATGGCAGTACAAACACCAGTGATAGATCACCATAACATCGTTCGCAGTCTGTCTCCTAGTAGCTCCTTAGTAGCCAACATATGGGTAGTACGTTATGTTGACTACACCTCCAAGTATGGATTAGGTTTCTTATTGAACACTGGTTCAGCAGGTGTCTACTTCAATGATAGCACCAAGATTATCTTATCACCAAATGGTCAAGTGTTTCAATATATTGAGAGAAAGCGCAAGGAGAGTAGTAGTAGTCAGTCCGAGCATGTGACACAAACACATCTTATATCTGCTTACCCAGTAGAATTACAAAAGAAAGTAACTTTATTACGTCACTTTAGGGATTACATGGTAGATCAACAACGTACTTATACACGTTCAACAAATGATGTTGATATGCCAGCAAGTAGTGATAATGGTGATGGACAAGGTATGCCAATGGTCTTACAACAAGGTGGTATTGCTTCAGGTGCAACAAGTTCAATAAAATTTGGTGTAAGTAGTACCAAATATACTAGTGGTAGTAATTCTGCAATAAATATGTCATCAAGTGAGTTAATGAATGAAGAAGAGAGTGAAGAATTACCATTTTTAAAGAAATGGGTACGTACAAGACATGCAATTCTTTTCCGTTTAAGTAATCGAACAGTTCAAGTTGTATTCTTTGATCGTAGTGAAATATTATTATCTTCAGAAGCTAGAATTGTTACTTTCGTTAATAAACAAGGTGTAAGAAGTGAACATTCCTTAGAAGAAGTACTAGCAAAAGGACGTGCTGACATATGTAAAAGACTCAAATATACTAAAGATATCATGTACCGACTTATTCACATCAGTCAGAGATAAAGGGATTTTGATGTGATAGGGATAAGAGGAGAATATAATGTGACTGGAACCGCGACTAGCTGAGGAAGCGGTGGTTGGTTTGCAGCGCATGGAAATGTAGCAATGAAATTAGAGAAAATCCGAATTTATTGTAATTAAATAGACTTTTGAGGAACCGGCACCAATGGGTGTGGAGTGCACTGTCGACATTTTAGCTTAAACTAATTAAGGGTGTAGATGAGTAGTGCGAATTTGAATAGTATTTAAGTTCAAACTACACCATTTTCAAGATTTTATCAACTATTAAATAGAGTCTAGTAGAATTTAGGACCGGTTTTTAGTTGTTAGAGAAACAGTGTTGGCGACAGTGACTCAGTCATACTGTCACAGGTACTGGTAAGAAGAAGAATGATTTCATTGAATAGGTAGTATCAGTTCAGAGTATAGATTATAGGATTTTAGGTTAATTAATGACTACAAAGATTACAATACTGCAGCGAACTGAAAGGATTATATTCATAAGAGTTCAATTGCATTGAGATATTAATAAGTTTAAAAGGAGTTATTACAAAATACAATTACATATATATACAGTCTACGGAGAACTGAATATAAGGTTGAAAAGTTAAAAATGATAGGTTTATTATTGAACGGGTTGTTTTTATCATCAATTCATTTAAAGAATAATAGATATAAGATCAACAATTTGAATAGTATAATTAATGAAAGTAATGATGTTATTATTAATGCAAAAACATTTGAACCACAATTACAAATTGAACAACTTCAATCAATGGGAATAGTGACATTTGCATTGATATTAGTAAGTTTGTATTGGTGGAATATTGTAATACCTGCGAAGAGAACTGAAGTTGCTAAATCCAAAAATAGAGGAGAAATTAAAGAATACCTTGATGACATTAGAGACGATAATGATCGAAATTTTGAGAGATGGTTTCTAAGTGATTGGTTAAACAAAAGTAAAAATAAGCCTTCTGCAATACCTTTTCTAAAGAAAGCTAAATGGAATAGTGGGGATAATCCCGTTCTTGTTGCTTTTGCTGGGATTTTTTCATTGGTTCTAGTTGCAAGTATTGCAGAAAGAGGAGGTGGAGTGCGATAAATGTCAATTCGTAGAGATTTATTATACTGTTACAAATTAATTTAGATAAAAATGTTCAATTGATCATTTTCAGCTTCAGCACCAATAGTCACTCACTCACTCGCTCACTCACTCTCATCTACCAATAAAACTTTCGTTATTTATTAGTAATGCACAAGCATCAACATGATTTTTAGGAAGTTAAAATTGACCTAACATAGCATTATTTATATACGAATATTTAGAGGTAGATTTTTAATTTTATTAGTTCAAAAGATTACCCTAAAAATTCTGAATCGAATGAACAAAAGTTTTCTCGCAACAGAAACGTTAATGGTGATGAAATTACATGGTTTCTTTATGTTAAAGTTGTCAAAGGAAATCACACTGCAAACTACAAATTATGTTTCGAAAATACTTTAGATTCTTTGTTAAATGAATGGCACTGTTATTTCTATAATATTCATCTAACAAAGAAACTAAAGTTTTTTCAAAACATAGTCTATGGTTTGCATCATTGGGATATATAATAAGTATCGTTTGTCGACCATTTAATCACAAAATATGATCCAAGTTATTTCATCATATAGTTGGAGCTTCACATTTTGTTTTTGGTGTTTTGCCTGACTACTTTGATATGCTAGGCTTGAGCCATATTTCGTGATTAAATGATATTGAAACTAAGTGTTGTTGGTATGTCGATGATTAATAGTTCTAAAAATTCTGGAATAGAAGGTAATTGTAAATTTGTTATCAGTCTTAATTGTTTGATTGATAAAAAATTTACAAATACTTTCTATTCCATAATTTTTAGAACTATTAATCATCGACACAAACATTTCACTTCTTTCCAAGAATTTCAAATTTAAACCATGGGTGTGGAGTACATATTCTCCCTAAATAAAGTAAGGTTGTAGATGAATGTTGCGAATTTGAATAGTATTTAAGTTCAAACTACACCATTTTCAAGATTTTATCACTAGATTGATGAGTAAATAGAGTCTAGTTGTTTTATTAGGACCGGTTTTTGGTTGTAAGTAAAAACTTTTTGGCGACAGGTCATCATTCATGAATTTCCTTCCCCCTCTGGTTCTCTGGGTTCGTTTATTTTTCCTTTACTCCCATTCTTTCCTATTACCCACTGGGCTCTGCCTCTTTGCCAGCATGCCTCGTGGAGTTCTAAAGGAAAATCTTCCTGAAAAGGTTTGCGTCTCATGTAAACGACCGTTTAACTGGCGTAAGAAATGGGAGCGCTGCTGGGATGAAGTCACCACCTGTTCCAAGTCGTGCAATGCCAAACGGAGAGAAATGAGGCAATTGACACGACTGGACATGGCTGGATCAGATGCACAAGAGCAAGAGGAAATTATGACAAAAGCAGTAGAAGATGTTCCGACTGAAGATGAGGGCTGCGCATCTCTCGAGAGCCAACTAAAAATAACCACAAAGGCATTAAACGATGACTTTGACAGCAACGAAGATGAGGAAAAGGCAGGGAAAGGGGACAAGGAGAGTTCTGTAGGCGAGGTACCACCATCCCCTGCGATAGGATCTCGCGAATGGCGCAAAGCACAACGCAAAGCAGCCAAGGCTCAGCAGCGTGAACGGCGAGAGGGTTCCTCTACAGATACTAACGATGTGGGACGAAAGAGCTGCGACCTGTGCGCTCGTAAAGTTGATTTGCTTATCCGATGCACTGTCGACGTCTCAAAGCAGTGGCGCATGGTGTGTGGGAAATGCTGGCATGGTGTGTCGGGTGGAGTCCCTGATGGGGATGCAGATCATCCACATTATACGTATGGAGGCTTGTGGAAGAATCGCAGCAGGAGCGTCGCTTGATAAAGTCTCTCTTTCAAATCTTTACATTTTTAAGCCACTTCAACGACGAGGTGGGAATGAGCATGCAATGCAAATTAAGTGCTCAGCAAAAATAATTCAGAAGGTTGGAAGCAAGATAGAAACCACAAAATAAATGAACCAAAATCAGAGTTTAGATGGCCGCCTCCCGACCTGGAGCTAGAGTGAAGAGTAGACATGCAGAATAGAGCCAGTCTCAACAAATTTGTCACAGCAACTAGTATGTCGAAGAAAACCAGGCTGAGAACGAAACCTGGGTGGAGGCGCTCACTCACTCACTCATTGAGTGTGTATACTTATCTGACATTGTATATCACATTATTTACATAGTTTACATTCTACTTTGTGCTGACTACCTTACTCCCTACAGTACCGTAGGATTCTCCTACTTAAATATTATAGGGTAATAAGGTACCTAGTACTGTGCCGTTCTAACCCCAACTCCTTATGTACAACTCCGCCCAAACTTTGACGCCTATGCGACGCACTTTTGACTTCATAAAGGCAAGTGGTGGCGGCAGGTGTGGAAAGGACGAATTCCGGAAAAAATAAATTGGAAATAAAAAGTAAAGAAAGGAATGAAAAGGTGAACCTTATAGGTAAATTACGTGATGAGATGAACGAGGCTTTATCTGATGAGTTGGAGGTGCTTCGCTCTATGTATGGTGATGACTTTGTTGAAGGGGAAAAAGTATGGAATCTTCCTGTTTTAAAGATAACAATACGACCATTGGCATTTCCTAAAGATGAACAGTTCTCGTTGGCAGTGTTGCAGTTCAAGATACCTGTCAAGTACCCTGCTGTAGTACCCGGTATTGATATCGTGCAGAGTAAAGGTCTTGCGGATGCTGAATTACAAGAATTAAAAGAACAAATGAATAATCTAGCCAAGGAAAGATGTGTGTATAATGAAGTGTATATACATGATATAACAAGTTTATGCGAGAAATATTTAGAGTCGCATAATAGAAAACCACAAACATTTTATGAATTGATGTTAAACCGTCAGTCGAGTGAGAAACAAGTATTAGTAAATTTAAAACAAGATAAATACATAATAGAATCAGCAGAAGTTACAAATGTAAAAACCGAAACAGTAGTGGTTAATGATACACCAGCTCCTGTAGTAACCTTATCAGCATCAATCCCTGAAGAGAATAACGAATGGTTGCGTAACTATATAAATCAAGATGATTTAACTGAGAATAACACTGAAGACCATGCAATCCTGCAAGAACATAGTGATGATGACGACGATGACAGTGACGATGACAGTGATGATGACGATATCGCCTCCAACTACGGCCACGCTTCAGGTATAAGAAGGCTTTCTATCACAAATAATTATATTTCACGTTATGAACAAGAATTTAATGAATTAGAAAGACTTGGTAAAGGTGCATCAGGTGAAGTTTGGAAAGTTAAAAATAAACTTGATAAACGGTTTTATGCTATTAAGAAGATCGCTTTGGATCCCTGGAAGAACAACAAAGCGGAGAACCAGTTCTATAACAAGAAAATCAAAAGAGAAGTTACTACTATTAGTAGGTTGTTACATAAGAATATAGTTAGGTATTTTGCTGCATGGCTTGAAGAGGATAGTAATAATGACAACACAACGGTGAGTGCAACGGATCCCACCGCGACGGACAACGATATTGACGTCTGGTCCAAGAGCGATTTATCCACGTTAATTGCGCCAAATCCCACTAATAATTATGATGAAGATGATGATGATGACCTCTTTTTCTCGAATCCTGATAAATCCGATGCACAAGACGGTTGCACTCTCACTCACTCACTCACTCACTCACTCACTCACTCGCTCACTCTTACTCACTTACTCACCCTTACTTACTCACTCACTCACTCACTCACTCACTCACTCACTCACTTACTCACTCGCTCTCACTCACTTATAGACCATTACACTCAATCACTAACGAATGCATCCAGTACTGACAACGCAGTCCTGCATAGTCGTAAGCTGTATATTCAGATGGAGTACTGCAAGACAACCCTACGGGTGTTGATTGACGGAGGAGAGTTACACACGAGGTCACAGGAAATATCTGTCTTGTTTCGGCAGATATTAGATGCATTGATATATGTTCATGGTCCCACTCACACACTCACTCACTCACTTACTTACTTACTCACTCACTCACTCAGGCCGGGGTGTTATCCATCGCGATTTGAAACCAGCAAATATTTTTTTAGATGTTGAAGGCAACATCCGACTAGGTGACTTTGGCTTAGCTACCTTCAACATAAGCCAATCATCTGCTATAACTGGTACATCCATCGAGTTAAACAGTCTTGAAGAGGCAACAATAACGGCAATCGAGTCAGATAAGGGATTTTCATCTGATATTGATTCCCTAACTGGTACTCACTCACCTACTCACTCACCTACGCACTCACTCACTCACTTACTCACTCACCTAAGGTGGAGTTGGTACAGCACTCTACCGTGCCCCTGAAGTAGGTGGTAACGTACGTGGTTACAATGAGAAAGCTGATATGTATAGTCTTGGTGTTATTTTATTTGAAATGTGCTATCCCGTCTTCACTACCGGTATGGAAAGAGTCGTTGCAATTACTAATTTACGTGAAAAAGGAATATTTCCTGTGAATACCAACGTAGTTAACCCCATGCTTGACAATTTCCATCAAATTATTCATAGTTTACTACGTCAAAACCCTCAAGAACGCCCATCTGCACTTGAACTAAGTAATTCAAGTCTATTACCACCTCGTTTACAAGCTGATAGTTCATATTTTAAAGAATTTACATCTGCATTAGTAGATGGTAGACATAGTAGAAATGGTATCTTTCATGAGGTAGTACAGACTATCTTCGATTCAAGTCGCAGTGGAGGAAGTAGTAGTAAAGAGCAGTCAGTGCATAATTACTATATGAATAGCACTGATATTATTGTGAAAGCAGTCATGCCAAGTAATATTGGAACATACAAGATCCAAGTCGACTCGGCTAGTCCAATGGTTACAATGAGCGCTGATCGGTCGTTTAAATCAAAGAAAGAAGCACCGAAAACCATCACATTTGACAACCAAATCATGACTTCAACGTCGTTGAGCTTATCTAACTCGTTAACTAGGTTGTTTAGTAATTTATGTGAGACTTATAGTGCGGTGAAGTTGGCATCACCCTTGTTACAGCTGCGTTCTAAGAAGGTCTTGCAGCAGCAAGATGATAGTATTGCGGAGTACCTCGATGATAGTGGTCAGTTGGTGTATCTGCAGGTCGACCTGATATCTCCATTCGCTAGACAATGTTGTCTCTTAAATATTGTCTCTGCACGGCGATATAACATTGATCGAGTGTTTATATCATCAAAACAAGACCGTCAACAGGGTTTTCATCCCAAGGAAGCCACCGAGGGTGTGTTCGATGTAGTGGCGACATCCAAGGCATTCTGTGAGTACGAGGTGCTGTGTCTAACCCACAGTTTCCTTACAATCACACAGAATTACTTGAATTTAGTCGTTAAGTTCACTGATTGTCGGTTACGTAACGCAATTCAAGAGATATGTGTGTGGAGGCCAGAGAGTCGAACTAGTGGTGATAACGAGGTGATTAAAGCCAAAATATTTGAAATCTTTTCTTTGATTAATGACATAAAAGTAGCTGATGCATTGCAGCTAGTAGCTGACAGTGCACTACCCGCGTATGTAGTCAAACGTGTCACACCTTTTGTTAAGATTCTTGCCGGTCAATCAATGAAACCCGGTGTAAACCGACCCATGGAAGTGTTGCGAGACATAGATAATGAGTTCTCAAAGTCAGAAATTGTTGTGTTATGGCAGCGTCATATGGTACAGAAAGCGCAGGCAGGTGACCGCAGTCAACAAGGAAGAGCAAGTGGTAAGGGAGGCAGCACCGCGGTACTTACTACCTCAGAAGACACCGTGCAGTTCCATGATAAAGATCAGCGTCATTTTAGGGTTTTAGTAAAGGATTTTGATGCTTATTTAGGTGAGTTGAAGCAAACAATAGAAAGGTTTGACTCCGTGAACAAAGACTCCAACGTACCGATGGTTCTCGACCTGGGTCTTGCGCCATCCAGCGCTATTCACAGTCCTTTCAGTGCAACAGAAGGCGGTTTATATTTCATTGTAGAAGCATATAATGGTCCTAAAGCTGGTGATGGTTACCGTCGACGCTATAAGAACGTTGGAATAAGAACTCTTCTAGAGGGCGGTCACTTTGATTACTTAATCAAGGAATACAGGAGTGCCACTCCTATGGGTGTCAGCTCACCCAGTCACACAGCATCCACTATCTTTGCATGCAGCGTGCGTGTTCGATTCGATAGTATAACAAAAGTGATGCTTAAGTATCAACAGTATACTAGCGCAGCGAATACCTCAGCACTGGGACTCTCGTCACTTCTGAGCTACAATCCCGTTAGAAATCACCAAATGTCTGTGCTTGATGTGCTATTATTTGCATCTAACAATGACGAGGTAGTGGGATCCTTGCTCAATAGTACGTACTCATGGGCTAGCTATATACTAGCTGATGCAATTCACTCATTACGAAGTAAAGGCTTTAAAGCTAGTGAGTACCTGCATCAACTGATCGGTGTCCCGCAAGCGGCAAGTGCATATCCTAGTAAGGAAGCCGAGTGTATGCTGCTATGCAAGCGCTTTGCAATACCTTACTTAATAATAATTGATTTCTCTACTGTACAACAAGCAAATACACCTTATAAAGCAAGTGATGGAGACAAGACAAGTGAGGAAGTGAGGTTGGTATCGGTCCAAACCAGCGAAAGAAAAGATTTTACAACTATTACAGAAGCTATTAGATATCTAGTGCAACAGCAAGCAAAAGTTCAAGGGAATGATGAAGAGATTGTTGCAACAAGCAGTGGTAAAAGTACACCTGGTGTGGCAGTAAGTAGCGGTGCAGTTACAACCAATGCAGCTGTTACACCTACTACACATAGTTCTAACATTACTCAATTGAATGCGAAAGTAGTGATGATGGACACACGCGGCAAGCTTATTAAGAGTTTCACTGATAAGAAATCAAATAAAGACCGCAACACCATGGACCTCAAGCTGAGTCAGTACATCAAGAGCAGCTGCAGCACCCCACTTGTCTGTTGTATTGATGCCCCATTTCTATTCATTCGTGAGTTTATTACCTTACTATATAAGCTTCTACTACAGAGTAATAGTGTGAGTTCACTAGGTACAAGTGAAGTAGAACAGTTCACCTTGAAGTATTCAATGCATCGCAAAATAGTTGAAACAATTCTAACTGAAATGAGTACAATGCCAGGTGCAGCTGCTGCCGCATATATATACTCCACTATCGATGAGAAGTTCGATCTTATTCATTACGATTTGCCTCATATTCCGCGTGTAATAGCCGCGTTTTCAGGGAAATAGTGAAGTGAGTGAGTGAGTGAGTGAGTGAGTGAGTGAGTGAGTGAGTGAGTGAGTAAGAAGCAGAGAGAAATGAGGTTGTTTTATCCTTACAAAAATAGTATTATATGAATAAAACTGTAAAATTAATAGAAAACTCTTGGTTTGACATGAACAATGCTGCTGCCGCCCGCTCCTTTGACATTGATGCTTGGTAGCAACTGGCTCGGTACAACTGGCTTGCTAGTAGTAGTAGGTGCGGAGGTTTGGCGGTCAGTAACGTGAACTTTCTTGGATCTGCACGGTAACGGAGTAGCTCCCCCTGTAGTGCACAGATTGCTGGTTGATGCGGAGATCTTCGTGGTTAATAAACTCACAGGAGACTTTTGTTCAAACATATGGAAGTGTTCAGGACGTATGTAGTTGAATGACTTGAAATTTCTCTGTTGCTCATCAGTAATAGCTGATTCAACCTGGCAACTAGATAACGAGTGAGTGAGAGATGATGGTGGAGTAGAAGAGGGAGGTACATACCTTGACACTTCATCCATGATGCGACCGTCTAAGTCACACATTACATCCATTAACTTACTTGATGCGGTGACCTCGGATGCGCGGGTGTGAAGAGGCACATTACTGAGTCGAGGAACATATGCTTTTGTACAGAGATAATCCCAGTTACTTACATTGTTCTCACTGAAAAATGGATGTGCTTTCAATGCATGAATGTTTCTTGCACCTAACCGATACGTCGGTCGCACCTCTAACAATCCTTGTAGAAACGAGGTAAAATTCTCCGAGATCAACCTCCTATTTGCTTCTTCATGCTCTGCTTTAACAGGGATTTTTGTTCTTAAATGTTGTGGTAACACCGCGTCTACAGTCCAGCAGTCCAAGCCTAAAGAGATAAGAGCAGAGTAAGTATTAAGAGTGAGGAGGAAGTGTAGTGAGTGAGTACCGAATAGTGACATCTCTGTTGCATCTTTCTCTTCTTCACAGTTATCCTCGCAACTATCTAATAAGCTGCAAGTCACGTCGATACTTGCACCTAAACTCTCATGGATATTCATGAGATGAATGTCAGGAAATGCACCAGGAACATCGTCGAGGAGTGCGGCAGCAGCAGCCGAGTTGCATGGAGTTGG
>JACCDO010972247.1_pt1 | contig 40187 bp, 41 predicted proteins | sample 7446101 | NCBI WGS metagenome assembly JACCDO01 (sample SAMN15323440, study PRJNA562643) | freshwater metagenome | isolation source: river surface water | place: USA:Blue River Watershed | collected 2017-08-16 | reverse complement strand
CTGTTGGTATTAATATAGGCTGATGAACCAGCAACCATTAAATGTTCGTCATTTATAAGACGATACTTGTAGTATTTATAGATTTCTTCAAAACAGAATTTATTTTTGTGTGAATGACGGCTGGAATCAGAAGAAGATGAAGAGGTGGATGATTTACGAGAGCACTTACGTGAGCCTTTGCGTGAGCATTTGCGTGAGCATTTGCGTGATCCTTTACGTGATCCTTTACGTGATCCTTTACGTGAGCATTTGCGTGATCCTTTACGTGAGCATTCACTTGAGCTTCTAGATTCCTTCTTTGAAGCCTTCTTGCTATCTTTACGAGAACCTTTTCTATGATGCTTTGGTTTATCAACTACAACATGAACTTCAATTTCAGATTCAGATGATGAACTAGATGAAGAGCATTCAGATGTTTCAGAATGATGGCGACGATGAGATCGTTTACGTTCTTTTTCACATTCAGAGCTTTCAGATCTGCGACGATTGGAATGTCTGCGGGACTTATGGGGAGCCATTATATACATTAAGTTAGAAATTATATTTTTTCAAAATCTTAATATATTTATTTTGAAAAACATGTTGTTTAAAAATGGATTTTCTATATGTTTTTTTTGGTAAACGTATATAAATATTATAAAAAGATATTCTATTTAAACATAATTATTGAATAATGCCTAATAAACAAAGTTTTTTAAAGGTTTTATACAATGGAATTGTAAAATATGAAAATAATCATATTAATATTTTATTTAATACATTAGCTTATTTAATATTTAAAAATATGGGTGGAAATATATATACATCACAATTATATAATGATATTTATAATAAGAACGACTCGTCATCTTTCATTTCTATCATGAAATCAAAATATCAATTAGATGTCGTTCAATTAGAACCAATTGATATTGAAAAAATAGTAAATTATAAAAAACCTGATAGTTTTTTAACTATTGAAGATATAGTTTCATCGTTAAATTTAAAAAATATTCAAACTAATAATTACGTTAATCATTCGATGGATTTAATTAAACCATCAATTAAAGATTTATCTGATAATTCATCTATATTAGTTATGTCATCATATCTTGGTGAATATAATAATATTATAAGAACTATTACTAATAATTCTATTGAAATATTTGATATTAATAAAGAAAATACCATATTATCTCAAATGGAATTAGATTATAATAATTACAATTCTTCAAATTCTAATATTATTAGATGTCAGGATTATATTCATCAGAATATAATAAATAAATCATATGATATCATTTTCTGTAATTTTCCTACTGGATTAAGAAATATAATTCATGCTAATTGTTGTGATAAAATAAAAAGATTAAAAATTAGAGGCACAAAGTCAGAACCATTAATATTACAACTTATTATGATGTCATTAAATAACAATGGGAAAGCATGTATTGTTGTACCAAATACTTTGTTAAATAATGAATCTAAACAACATGTTGAAACAAGAAATTATTTAATTAATAATTTTAATGTATCAAATATTGTAAATTGTGATAATAATTTGTCTATTTTATTTTTTGAAAAGAATGGTTTAACAAAACAAACTACATTTAGCAAGCTAGAAAATAATAATATTGTTAAATTATTTGATGTTTATTATGATAAAATAGTTAAACGTAATTATAATTTATATTATGAAAAATATATTAATATTAATTGTAATATTTCATCTATATCATGCGAAATTAATAAAAAATTAATTGATATAGTTGATATTATTGAAACATTAGATTGTAATAATAAATGCAATTATATTAAAATACCAAAATTTTTTAATGATAATCAAACGGTTGAAATATTATTTGATAATTGTAATTTAGATGTTGATAACATTTCTTTAAAAGTTAAAGATGAAACTATAATTAATCAAAACTATTTTAATTATTACTTTTTGTATAAGTTAGCTCCATTTTTAATAACAACAACAATTGGAAAATCAAAAAAATTGGATATCAATATATTACTTGATACAGAAATTAATATACCAAATATGGAAAATCAAACTAAAATGGTTGATTTTTTTGATATTAATTATTCAACAATAAATCAACTAAAAAAACAAATTTCTAATATTCATTTACTTAAAAATAAATATATTGAAACTATAATTAATAATTATCCAATGATTAAATTATGTTATTTATGTGATATTGATGTTAAACCAAATCTGAATCTAGATTGTAATAATTGCAATATTTTATGTGTTCAAAGAAATAGTAAATCAGCAGGTAATACATTTTATTATGAATATAAAAAAGACGAAATAGTAAATACAAATGTATATTATGTAAATATAAAACCAAATGTTGATTTTAATATATCATCAATATATATATTATTAAAGTATAATGAAGCTAATTTGAATAAATTAGCATCAATAACAAGTACAATAAATCTTAGTAGAACAAATTTACAGAACTTTGAAATTAAAAATATTCCAATTAATATTCAAGAAATTATGGAAAATAAAATTAATAATTATGATAATATGATAAAATCTTTATTATTAAATGTCGAAAATCTTATTAATACTAATATATTTTAATAATCGCTAACATCTATGAACAATACTCATATATCTTCTAATTTGTCTCTGGGGTTGGTTCTGGGGTTGGTTCTGGGGTTGGTTCAGGTATTGGTTCAGGTATTGGTTCAGGTGTTGGTTCAGGTGTTGGTTCAGGTGTTGGTTCAGGTGTTGGTCCTGGGGTTGGTTCAAGTGTTGGTTCAGGTGTTGGTTCAACTACTGGAACAACTACTGGTTCAACTACTGGAGCAATTGGTTCAATTATTGGAACAACTATTGGAACAACTGGTTCAACTATTGGAACAACAACTGGCACAACTGGTTCAACTATTGGAACAACAACTGGCACAACTGGTTCAACTATTGGAACAACAACTGGCACAACTGGTTCAACTATTGGAACAACAACTGGTACAACTGGCACAACTGGCACAACTGGTTCAACTACTGATACTACTGGAGGTATAATAGGAGTTGGAATAGGTTCAGGTGGAACAGTTCCAAGAGCCATTATATTCCAATCAACTTGATTAGCATCTGGAACACTCGTATTACAAGTAATTGAAATATAAGATGAACCATTATAATAAACTACATCATATGGTTCATACTTTTTTCCTTCAACCCATGTTCCCTTCCATTTAAAAGCATGGCCGTTTTTACCGCGTCTACCTTCAGGTCCTTCATAACCTCTAGGACCACGACGACCTTCTTCTCCTCTTGGGCCCCTTTTACCACGTCTTCCATCAAGACCACAATCACCACAATCACCGCGTGGTCCACGTTCACCTCTTTCACCTTTGAGATATACTAAATTAAAAGGTTTTAATATTTGTTCAACATCACTATTATTATGATGCTTGTCATGTTTAGAATACTTGGAGTATTTTTTGTGTTTTTTTTCTTCTTTTTCTGATGATCTAGAAGATTCACTATCAGAGTTTGTGAAAATTTCGTTATATTCAGTCTTACCCATATATATAATAAAGTTAGATTTTTTAATTTTATTATATATTTTTTTTAAAATAAAATAATATTTATAATATTAATCTTCGGATGGTATAATATCTTGAACAATATCCTTGGTTGTCATTATACGCATTCTACAACAATATCTACGTACTTTTAAACTTTTTAATAATTTTTGTATCTCATCTGCTTGTTGTTCTTCAGATAATTCAGCATTAGCGCAGATTTCCGCCTTCTTTTTATCAAACTCAATGGCATGACTGCCAATAAAATATCCACATGTAGGGCATACAATATAAATCATTAATATATTATATATTATATCTTTTAATATTCTTTAATCAATTTTTATATTTAATATTAACCAAAGTTCTTAATTTAAGGGGACCTCAACCAAAGGTTATATTAAGCACTTGACAGTAACTTGAAAAAATATATTATTAAGTATTAATAATATATTTTTTAAATTATTTACAACTTATATTCACTTTGTGAATGGAACAAAGGTTAATTACTAAATATTCCCATATATAATGTTTTTGTTTTTGTCATATCTATTGTTATAGGTAATGTTGGAGAATTTGGACTAATTTCTGCTCCAAGAGTAGAAAAATCATTATTTGATGGTAATCCTGATGTTGAATATAAAAGATATACTTTGTATCCTGTTGATGGGAATTTAATAGATTTATAGTTCTGAGGTATTGCAATTTTTATTGGTGCACTAGTTGAAATATTAGCTAATGAAATAGATTCTAATTTATCACCTTGAAAATTTGGTAGAGACCATGCTTCTAATACATTTGATGTTAATGGAGTTGTTGTTGCTCCTGAATTTGATGTTGTTGTCATTGAATTTCCTAAATCTTTTAAAATATTTGTAATAAATTTAATTCCAAAATATAATAAACCTACTCCTAAAAAAGCTACAATTGAAAAAATAATAAAAATCATAATATTTGGATTCATATAATATATAATTATATCTAGATATTAATTTATTAAACTTACAACTTCACCAACACCTTTAGTTGTTCCATCTCTGAAAAACATTATCATATTTTCTTCTATTAATTCTGGATGTCTCGCAAATGTAAATGAAACAATTGAACTATCTCCTGTTTTTAAACTTGATGTTAAATTATTATGAGAATTATCATTTAATAATTTCATATAAGCAGATTGTTTAATTGGACCACAATGAACAACAGGACAATAGCCTGTTTCTATAGCTGATGAATGATGTAATATTTTAATTCTAGCTACAAAACTTGAAACTAAATTATTTTTCCAATTACTAACATTATCAATTAATACAAAACCTTTTTTAATACTAGATCTCGGAATAGTTACATCTAAAAATTTAATAGCAAAACATCCTTGAACATTTGGACCAATCTCATTAATATCCTCTCTCAAATTATTATGAATTGATCTAATTGATACTGGAACAAAATCTCCATTGTAAGGCCCAATAAACATCTTCTGTTTTACTTTAATCGAACCTTCTTTAATTACACCACTTACAACTAAACCAATACCAGGAACTGAAAAATTACCGTCTAAATAAACTATAGTTCCTTTACTTGATTGATTTATAAATTTATCTCTTGGTGGAGTATTATAAATGATTTTATGGAGATTATTTATATTATATCCATTCTTATTACTAATACTAATTACTGGAACAATATCTGGATTACTAATCATTTTAATATAATTATCTGTTAATATATCAGAATCATTATTAATAAAATAAAGATTTTTATCAGGTGCATTTCTTTGTAGCAATTTTTTTAATGTATTCTGTAAATCTAAATAAATTTGTTCTGGAGCCATGTCTATTTTTGTTATTATTACCATAAATGGAATTCGAACACATAATAATAAACCTATGTGCTCTCTTGTTAATTTAGTTATACCTGTATTAGCACCAATTACAACAATACCTCTGTCCGGAAACATTCCTGTTATACCATGAACTGTTGTTTTAAGATATTTTTCATGCCCTGCCAAATCAATTAAACTAACTACTTTATCTTTATTTGCATTTATATTATTAATAGTTGATACAACACGTGGTTCATATTTACGATGACTTTTTGTATTTATTAATTGAACATTATTTTCATTAACTTGATATTTAATTACATTTTGTGAAATACTACTAGTTCGCCCACTTTCTAATTCATGATTATGATGAAATACAGATTTTCTAGCTTTACCACGCCCATCATCTAATTCACCTGTTGTCAATACACCTACTAATGATGACTTACCTGCATCGACTGGTCCACACACTACAATTGAAATTTCTTCAATATTTGTTGTCATATTATTAATAAATAAATAATCTGTTTATATATATATTAATGGATTCAAAAGAAAAATATTTTATTTATAAAAAAAAATACATAGCTTTAAAAAAATCATTTATTAAACAAACTGGAGGAGCTATTCAGGATATATATAAATATTTAGAACAAAATATTGGTAAAATTAAACCATTACATTTTGAAATATTGCAGGAATATGCTGATACATTATTAACAAGTAATCCTCAAATAACACTATCTGAATTTATTTCAAATGTTAATTCAATTTATGGAATTACTTTAACACCTATACAGCAGAAACCTGCTATGCCATCAAGAAGCGCACATGGATTATTTAGTGGTAATTTATTTAGACCAAATCCTGCATTACAACAAAATATTAGAAAACCATTAGCACAACATCAACCTAGAATGGCTGCGTCTGCTATAAGAGATGAAGGTTTATTTACAGATCTATTAGGTTCAGATACTACTCCTGATGTTGATATGGATGTTGATTTAAGAGAACCATCAGAACCATCAGAACCATCAGAACAGATGGGAACAAGACAAAGAGGTGTAAATAGATTTAGAGAATTTGAGGATTTTTTAGGCAGAGAATTTGGAGCAGTAGCTGAAACAGTTCCTCTACCAGATGTTGATGTTAGAGTTGAATTAGAAGATAGAAATTTAATAACAGTATATACTACTGGTCTTGCTTATATTGAAAATGATAATAGAACTGAATATATTAGAGCATTAATTGAAAATATAATTGAAACATGCACAAGAGCTGGTAAAAGAGTCAGATTTATTCATTATGATAGATTTTATAATTTAACACCAAGATACTATAGAGATGAAATATTCATTAATGGATATCTAACACCTCAAATAATTCAAGCTGAATTAGAAAATAATCCAAATGCATTATTAGTAGATATAGCACATATTATTCATTATTATAAACCAATGTCTGGACATCAACATAAACCTTTAATGAATTTTTACTCATATGAAGAATCAAGACCGTCTTTTTATAATCCTGAAAGAAGATTGAATATTAATAGTTTCTATCCAGGATTTATTGGTGATATGGAAACAATTAATTATATTAGATTATTTAAATTTTTTCAATTTGAAAATAATAATATAGTGACATTTATTGAAAAAGGAATAGAAAGAAATATTGAGAAAAGAGAGATATATAAAGGAGATACAACTACATTTTTAGATTTTACAATACACGTAATAGATATTAGTGGATTAATTGCAAATATTAGTTCACCCCAAGAACTTAATATTTTATTTTGGGAATAACACATAACACATATCTATGATTAAAAGTTAATTAAGATGTGGATGACTTTCACCAATTTCATTTCTACATACAGGACAAATATGATTATAATTTTTTAAATATGTTTCTAAACAATTTTTATGAAAAATATGTTTGCATTTTATGTCAAAATATTCTTCATCTTCATTCATTTCTTCTATACAAATCATACATTTTTCATTAATTTCATTTGTTATTTTCAATACATTTAATGTATTTAATGTATTTTCATCTGTAGTTACTAATACATCTTCCATAAATTGTCTGGTTTGAGGTGGTTCTACTAATATTTGTTCAAAAACAAAAGCATTTGTTTGAGGTGCTCCTAATATTATATTAAATAAATTACCAATATTATAATTAACTTCTTCCAAAGGAGGCATATCATCATCATCATTATGATGTTGATTTTCATCAGGTTGATTTTCATCAGGTTCAACTTCTTCTGGTATAGGTTGTTGATTTATTAGAGATGAAATTAAATTTTGAAAAAGAGTTGGTCCTGTAAAAAGTGAATAATTATTATGAATATGTATACTTTCAATTTCGCTTAAAGTAATTAATATATTAAAATGATTATAAAATGAATAAATTATATTATTTATATTATCTTGATCAACTGGTTGTGCATATCCCATTTCAATTAACTTAATTTTTAATCTTCTTATAATATAATATTCATCTGTAGAATAATCCATGAATTGTATTCTATATGCGAATAAATCATTCAATAATTCTTCATCATTTATATTCATTATTATAGTTAAATAAAATATTTTTTTAACTATAAAAATAAATTATACATCAATATTATAATTATTATTTTTATAATTTAAGGATGGAATTGAAATAATTTTACCATTAACTGCATCATATTCAACCTCATTTTTCTTTGTTAATTTTTTATTTTTTAACATTGATACTAATTGGGTTTTTAGATGTTTTTTCATTTGTGAATCGTTTATAGCTAAATTATTTACAAATTCTTCAAGTTTAATTTTTTTATGAATAATATTTACTTTATTCCATGGCTTTTTATAAACAAAATCTTCAGAATACATTCCTTCTGTTTCTGTTATAACGTCTGTATTCAGTTCTGTATTCTGTTCTGTAATAGTTTCAGGCTCAGGCTCATTATCATGAATCTTATTATAATTTGGTACATTTATTTCTATTTTATTTTTTTTAGCATAAGTTTCCAAATTTTTATAATAAATGCATCTAATATTATTTTGAAGCGCTTCCATTTAATATATAAAGAGAATTATTGTTTATAACCCTTTGAATGTTATATTAAGTTTAATTGGCGCATGATCACTTCCCATTACATTTGTTAATATTTTGGATTTTTTAACTTTGTTTATTATTTTCTTTGATACTAAAAAATAATCAATTCTCCATCCAACATTCTTTGCACGAGCATTCATTCTATAAGTCCAATAACTATATTCTTCTTTAGTTGGATATTTATAACGATATGTATCTATTAAATCTACATCTTCTAATATTTTCTTAAAACTATCTCTTTCTTCATCTGTAAAACCTGCTGTCTTATGATTACTTTTTGGATTTTTTAAATCTATTTCTTCATTTGCTACATTTAAATCACCGCATACAATTATTGGTTTGGATGATTGTAAATGCAATAACCATTTTTTAAATGCTGGGTCCCAAGTATTTGTTCTAAAATGTAATCTTTGTAATGCTATACCTGAATTTGGTGTATATACATGCACTAAAAAGAATTTTTTAAATTCTAAAGTTATAACTCTACCTTCTTTATCTATCTCAATATTTTTATCTTTTAAACCATAAATAACATTCTTTGGTTCTTTTTTTGAGTATATTGCTGTTCCTGCATATCCTCCCTTTTCAGAGCATGTACTATAATATCTATATTTATAACCTTTAACTTTTTCTTCCATCAATTTTTGTGTATCAATAATAGGACAACTTAATTTAGTTTCACTCATACATAATATAGTAGGGTCTTCATTTTCAATCATCTCAAATAGATGATTTTTTTTTATAATATTTCTTAATGAATTAACATTAAATGCTATTATTTTCATTATAATTATAAGATATTTGAATTTTAAATTATTTATTCAAATTTATCTAAATTTATTTAAAAGAATTATAATAACATATATTAATGCTCCATGCTATTATACACAAAGGAAAATTAGTTGGTCTTTTTTCAGATTATCAAAAATGTAAAGTAATGTTAGAAGGATTAATTTCTAATTCATTTGCAGATAGAAAAAATTTAGAAATTAAAAGTTATTATGAAAATAGTATAACTAGTGGTGATTATAATGATGAAAGCGATAATGAAAGTTCATCAGTTGTATTAGAAGAATTTACTGACAATAATACAACTGATTCAGATAAAAAACCAATTACAAAAAAACCAGTGGAATTAAATGAAGAAGAATTAAAGAAAAAAGCAGAAATACAAAATTCTATTATAGAGCTTAAAAAAAAGAAAGAAAAATTAGAAGAAAGTAAACGTGTATATGATGTTGATTTAGATTTATATAAAAAGTTTAAAAAAATAAAGGAAACTAATAATAATTTTGAAATACCAGATATGTTTATTGATAAGTATGAATTAATGGAAAATTTAGAAAAAGATGATAAACTTTGTTGGGATAATTTTGCAGAATTATATAAACCAAAAAATATATCAACTAATTTTGATAAATTATTTAATTAATTTCATGTTTTAATTCTTCTTTCATATATTTTTTAAAATCTAAACCAGCTAAATCTTTCAAATATGAATTCAAATATGTTTTAAATCTATCTGAATTTAATAAAGTTGTTAATATATGCTTAGCTCTATAATTATGTTTTGTTAATATATCCTTATAATCAGATAATTTAATATGTGAATAATAATAAGCAGTATAATTACCATAAGCAGATAATATTTTAAAACAAATAATTTCTTCTAATATAACATTTCGGACAGTTCCTTCTGGAGGATTTATATTATGGAATAATTCATTATAAAAATATTGTATGTCTTTATTCAAAATAAAATCATCTAATGAATCAGTAAACATTTCTGTTAAAATATCATTATATATTTTACTTTCATCATTTCTCATACTTATATTATTAAAATTTTGTTGTTGTATTAAAATAAATATAGTTAAGAAACCAAATAATGCTGCAGATAAATCAATTAAAATTTTATATTTATCATTAAGATGTAAATCAAAGTATAAATATAAAAATATAACAACTACATAAAAAACAGTATACCCAATCAAAAATGTAGGAATCATTTATATATAAATATTTAGAATTTATCTAAATATTTATTCTATAATTATTATATGTATAGACCAATAGATGAAGAAGCAATTTTAAAAAATTTATCATCATTAGAAGATAACGCTAAACAAATATATTTAAATACTTATGAACCAACTATTCATGAAATTAAAAGTGTTTATGCTGAAATTATGAATTTTATTAAAGAAAAAAAAAGAATTATATATGGAGGTTTTGCACAAAATTCATTAATTAAACATAAAAAGAAAGATGATGCTTTTTATAAAGAAACAGATATAGCAGATGTAGAGTTTTATACTCCAGATCCAATAGGCGATACAATTGATTTAGTTGATTTATTACATAAAAAAAATTTTAAATATGTTGAAGGAAAAGAAGGGGTTCATCCTGAAACTTATAAAATATTTGTTAATTTTATTAATTATTGTGATATTAGCTACATGCCTGAAAATATTTATAAACATTGTCCTACTATTGATATTGATGGTGTGAGATTTACTCATCCACATTTTATGTTAATTGACGCCTATCGTGTATATAGCGACCCAATGACTAGTTATTTTAGATTAACTAAAACATTCACTCGCTTTAATAAATTAATGCATCATTATCCATTAAATGAGGATATGTTATATAATAAATCTACACCTCATGGAAAAAGTAATGAAAAGGCATTACACTTTATTAGACATAATATAATAATGACCAAAGGTCTTAATAATAAATATATAGTTGTTGGTCATTATGCATTTAATCAATTAATGAAAATGGCAAGAGCTCCTGAGACTTATTTAGTTGATTGCACTTATTATCAAATCATTTCTGTAAATTATAGTGATGATATTCAAAAGATTCACAATATGATGAAAAAGCAATATCCAAATGTTGTTATAAAAAAATACCATCCATTCTTCCAATTTTTAGATAGATCAACTGAATTTTTTATTGACGGAGATTTAGTATTAAGAGTATATGATGCTAATGAAAGATGTATTGTTTACAGAGAATCAGATAAAAAGAAAACATTATTTGGAACCTATCAATTAATATTTATGTATAACTTAATACAATATAATATAAGCAAAATACGTAATAACGAACACAATAGATTAACTTATGGTAGTATGTTAATAAGGATGATGAAAGCTCGTGATAAATATTTGGATCAACATAATAAAACTGTTTTAGATAAAACTATCTTTCAAGAATTTACAATGAGTTGTATTGGTGAACCTAAAGATTTATTAAGAGAATCATTCTTATTAGCTAAGAAAAAGAGAGAACAAGGTAAAATGGCTAAATTTTTATATAAGCCAACTGGACAACCTGGAAAGAAACCAAATTTCAAATTCGATAATTCAAGTGGAGAATTAATGTAATATAATATATATTATATTATAATGAGTAGTCCAGAATTAAATGACGAAGATGTAAATATATCTGAAAAAACAAATGTTAATTGTAATTTTGATAAGGGTTTTAAATATAGAAGTGAAAATAACTCATTTAATCTTAACGATTATATTGGTTTTCGTATTATTATGTTATTAATGTTTATTATAATATGTTTTATATACACTACTAGTTTTGAAAAATATAAAAAAGAAACAAAAATTGCATTAATGGTAGGATGTGTAATATTATTAGTTGATTTAATTCTAGAACCAATACATATTATTTATATTGTTAGTTATCTAATTACAATAAATGTTAAAACACCACCATTTTTAAATTTAGATAAATATTTTCCTAATCATGAACTATTTGAAAATAAAGAAAATTATACAAAAATACAAAAAGAAGCATTAAATATTTTAAGACAAAAGGATAAATTATCATTAGTTAAAAATACTTATGGTAATGATTATATTGGCGGAGGTAATGTTCAAAACAATAATGATGATGGATGGAAAATTTATATTGTTAAATTAGGTAAAAATAATTTCGCAGAAGAAACTATGCCTGAATTAACTAAAATATTAAATGATATTCCTGAGGTTGTTTCATGTGCTGTTTCTATTTTACCTGCCAAAAAAGCAATTCCAATTCATGTTGGTTATAGTAAAGGTGTTGTTAGATACCAATTAGCTATTAAAGTTCCAAAAGATAGAGAAAATGTTTTTATTTGTGTTAACGGTCATAAATATAGTTGGACTGAGGGAGAAGGTGTATTGTTTGATGACACTTATCCACATAAAGTTTATAATAATACCGATGAAGACAGAGTAGTTCTATATATGGATGTAATGAGACCATTTTTAAATCCATTTTTAAATATTTTAAATAAATTTGTTGTTTATCTGGTATCAAATTCTTCTATTGCAAAAAAAGAAATAGCAAGAACCGAATATCAGGTAAAAATAGATACTTTTAATAATCATGTTAATTTTCCATTTCATTAATAATAATTTAAAAAAATAAAACCATTATATTTAATGATTTTATTTTTATTCAGTTTATTTAGTATTGCTAATTGTTTTCCCAGTTTTAAAAGTAATTTTGGAAATATTTATAATAATTACAATTTAATCAATAACGATTTTAGTGCTGAAATTACTAATAATGGATTAATTATTAATAATATTAATATTAAATATGAAGCATTAAAAGAAACAAACAATAATTATAGAAAATTATATTTTGATAATCTAGAGAAAGGTTCTGAATATTCAATTACCTATGTTAAATCAAATATTAAACAAAATTATTTCAATTTAAATATTAATCATGAAATGACATCGAATTATACTGTATTTTTAAATTGTATGAAAAAAGTTTCAAAATATGAAGATAATAAATTATATGTATCAATGATGCTCGAAGGATGGGAATTTGAGAAAAAAGATAATGATTTAATATTTGAATTTTCAATTGATTCATTATCTAAAATTAAAGGTAATACAACTGTAATATTTTCAGATTATCAGATTAATTTTAATGAATACAGTATTACTGATGGATATGATAGACAAATTTATTTATCAAAATCAAATAATAAATTCAAACTTTATTTACCATATTTTGAACATAATTTGTATTATGATTTTGTTATAAGTTATAAAAATTAAAAAATTGAATTAATTATAATATAATAGATGATTTAATTTGTATGGCTCAAAGTTATAATGAAATAAATTTTAACAATACATTTAAGAATTTGCCTATTGAATTAAAGAATATTGTAATTTCCTATTCTAATATTAAAAACCTAATTTCATACAAAGATACAGAAGTGTGTCCTTTAATTGATGATTATATTAAAAAATATATTGAAACTAGTTTGTTAACTGATGCATCTGTATTTACATTTTTGAGAAGATCTGTATTATATGGTCATATTATTAACACTAAAATACGTAAAATGGCTACTGTTTGTGCTAAAGAATTTCTACAACAATGCCAAATATTATATGAAAAACCAGATATTGAAAAAAATAATCGCTGTATATTTTTTAATATCAAATACAATCATGGGCATAAATACAATAATAATAAACTACCTAAAATAACATGCTTTCGTAATAATTATGATAATAATCTTAGTATTATACTTAATCGAGATAATTCAATTCGCACAATTTCTATGACTGAATTAAATATTATTTCAGAAATTATAGATGCGTTGTGTCATTTTATGGATAATTTTAGAGAAATTTATCAGGTGCATAGTATTGAACTAGTAGAAACAATCATTTCTCAATCTAATATTTTTGAGAGTTCTAAAGATGCTCGAATTATTAAAAAATATTATTAAAAATTGAAATAAATTAGCAATACCATGTCTTTTATAAACAATTATGGCTCTTACTGGGACCACGGATATAACTTTTAATGAAAACTTTAAGAATTTACCTGCTGAGTTGAAGGCTTGTGTTTTTCCTTATATAGATATTAGAAAATTTGTATCTTACGATAATGCAAATATTGAACCCTTTGTAGACGCTTATATTAGAAACTATATCAATACACTCTTATTTACCAACGCATCTATGTTTACATTTCTTCGGCATGCTCACTATGGGCAAATTATTGATGAGAAAGTATACAAAATGGCTACCGTTTGGGGCAAAGACTTTATGGATCAATGTCAATTGCTAAATGAGAAGCCAGATGCTGAACGCTCTCTTTGGAGTGTATGTTTTAATATTAAATATGCTCGTCGTTATGTTGATAAAAGGACTGGGCATATTAATACTACTCCCATGAAAACATCCATTCAATATAGTCCACATAGAGGTTTGTTTTTTTTCCGCGATACTTCAATAATTCAAGAACCTACGATGAACTCATCGATTATCATTTCGGAAATGACATCGTCGCTCACTCATTTCATGAACATGCTTTTTTCAGGTGTTTATCAAATTCACAGTATTGAACTTGTTAAAAAAAACAGTTCATCTCCATTTGGTTCCAGTACTGAAGAGCAGATTGTAAAAAAATATTATTAAAAAATTTATTTAAACTATTGTTAAAATATAGATACATTATACCACAACAAAAATAACATACATTATACATCTATAAATACTAATATTATTTATTATTGATATATAAAATTATAAAAACACATGTAAAATTATAATTAAATGTTAAATATGTTGTATATAAACTATTTTAAAATATTTAAAAAACCTCTTTTTTAAAAAGTATTTTGAAAATTAATTTTTTGTTTATAAATTTTTAATTAATAATAATTATATAATTTTCATAAATACAACAATAATAATATTTTTATAAATATATTATTAGATATATATAAAAACACAATATTTATTATTTAAATATGTTATTTATGTTGTATTTTATACACAACATAAATAACATATTTAAATATATGAGTTAATATAATAACAATGGATAAGTTTATTTGCGAATATTGTAATAGAGAATATAAAAGTTCAAACAGTAGGTCTAATCATTATAAAATAAAACATAAAAATGAATATATAGAACATAAAAATCAACAAAATGAACAACGATTAAATTGTAGCAAATGTAATAAAAAATTATGTGATAGATATTCAAAATATAGACATGAAAAAATATGTAATAACAAAGTTGAAATTGAAGAATTACAAAAAAGTATAAAAGAATTGACAGAAAAATTTAATATATTACTTGAAAAAAAAAATAAAAAACATCAAACAAATATAAATAAACAAATTACAGATAATAGTGTAAATAATACACATAATACTACAAATACAAATAATACTACTAATAATACAAATAATGGTACTATCAATAATACTACAAATAATGTTATAAATATTATAAATTTTGGAGATGAAGATTTAAGTAAAATTTTTCAAAATAATGAACTATTAAAAATGCTGACTGAATATAGACAACGTTCATTAGAAGAATCTATTAAAGCAGTGCATTTTAATGATGAAAGACCTGAATATAAAAATATTTATATTACTTGTATGAATGATGATTTTATATATATCTATAAAGACACACAATTTATTGAAGTTAATGCAAAAGAAACAATAAATAAATTAATAGATAATCATTGTAATTATATGGTAAAAACATTAGAAGAATGTAAATCAGATATATCCCCTACTGATTATGAAAATATTAAAAAATTTATTCATAGAATGTATTTTGATAATAATGAATTTAAACATAAAGATTTTGAAGAAAAATTTCCTACTTTTAGAGATTATAAAATTGCTAGCGTAAAGCTTATAATTTTAAAAAATTCCAATAAAGTATTAAAATAATCTATATATAAGTGTTATGTGTTATTCAAAAAGGAATATTTCTTTTTTGAATAATCGCTAACATCACTATACTCATAAGTAAAACTTATAATAATATTTTTATCCCCAAAATAATTTTATAGTATTATTATAATGTCAAAAGAAATTCGAGACTCAAGAGAATTAAGAGATCCACGTGAAGAGAGAGGAACAAGAGAAGCAAGCTTGAATTTAGAAATCAATGGTCGCTTATTCCCTTCATGGTTATTATTAAATTTTAAAAATTATGAAATTCCAGAAATATTAAGAAAAGAAGGAGATGACCCGTGTAATGAAAAACTTGTTAAGGAATTAACAGTCTATCAAAAATTTTTAGGTCAATTTTTAAATTATCGTTCGCCTTTCAAAGATGTTTTAGTTTATCACGGTTTAGGTTCAGGTAAAACAGTCAGTGCTATTAATATCTATAATGTCCTATACAACTATACTCCTAAATGGAACGTATTTTTATTAATTAAAGCATCTTTAGAAAATGATCCTTGGTTAAAAGATTTAAATGATTGGATTGGTTCTCAGGACAGAGATGCAAAAATGGCTAACATTAAATTCATCCATTATGATTCACCATTTGCTGACAGAGATTTCTTAGAAATAGTTAAGAAATCAGATAGTAGTCGTGAATCAATCTTCATTGTTGATGAAGCTCATAATTTCATCCGTAACGTCTATAATAACATCAGTTCAAAGAAAGGTAAGAGAGCCCAAGTTATTTATGATTATATCCAACAAGAAAAGAAAGACAATAATAAAACTCGCGTTGTATTATTATCTGGTACACCAGCTGTTAATAACCCATTTGAATTTGCATTAATCTTTAATTTATTAAGACCAGATACATTCCCAGCAAGTGAAGCTATTTTTAATCAATTATATATTTCATCAACTAATTTTCAAAGCTTGAATGAAAATAAAAAGAACCAATTTCAAAGAAGAATTATGGGTTTAGTTAGTTATTATATTGGTTCAACACCAGACAAATTCGCTCGTAAAACAACACATTACAAAGAATTAAGTATGGGACCATATCAATTAGAAGTATATAATTATCTTGAAGAAATAGAAGATCAAAAAGAAAAAATGAGAAAGAAATTTTCAAGAGGTAAATTAGGAGGAGATGATATGTCAACTTATGCTTCTTATACCCGTCAAGCTTGTAATTTTGTTTTCCCAAATATAAGTGGAACAATTAATGGTGAGAAACGGCCTCGTCCAGGTATGTTTAGATTAGAAGATAAAGATGCATTACTTGTTGATGAGGGTAAGAAAGTTGATAAGATTAAAAGTATGAAAAAATCATCTGAAAGTGTAGCTATGTATATTAAAAAATGTAATGAATTTATAAATGCTACAATTAATTATTTTAAAGACCTTCATAGAGAAGATAAAGAAGCAGGCCATACATTACAAACAGATGTTAAAAATTTCTTTGATAAGTATGATGGTAGTTTCACTAATATGATACAAAAAACCATAGGAACAGATGATAAAGTATCGAGAGACAAAGTATCGAAATTATTTGAATCACTTTATAATCATGGGCCTAAGATGTTAAATATTGTTTTTAATATATTAAAATCACCAGGCTCAGCTCTTGTGTATAGTAATTATGTTGAAATGGAAGGCTTGCAAGTTTTTAAGATTTATTTAGCATTCTTTGGTTTTGTATCAATTGATGAAGATAAAGAATTTGATCCAGCACATCCTGATAAAAAGACATCAAAAACTGGTTTAAGATTTATGGAATTTCATGGTGCAATTGATAAGGATTTAAGAGAAAAGAATAAAAAATTATTTAATATTAAGGAAAATAAGATTGGAGATGTTATCAAAATTATTATGATTTCACCTGCTGGTGCAGAAGGTATTAACTTGAATAATTGTCGCCAAGTCCATATTTTAGAACCATATTGGAATGAAGTTCGTATTGAACAAGTAATTGGTCGTGCAGTTCGTCAATGTCATCACAAAGAATTGCCTATGAATGAAAGAACAGTTGATGTATTTAGATATAAGATGATTAGAAATGTAGAAGATATTAAAAGATTAATGCAAAAAGAAAGGAAAATGTCATTACAAGAAGAAAAGAAGAAAACATTAATTCAAATTAAAACAGAGACATCTGATGAAATGATGGAAAATATATCAAGAAGAAAGAATAACTTATTGATATCATTTATTGAAGCAATAAAAGAGGCTGCAATTGATTGTGAGTTATTTAAAGCTCATAATATGATGGGTTCAAAATATAGTTGCTTTAAGTTCAATGAGGATTCATTATTTGATAAGAATGTAGGTCCAGCTTATAATAGAGATATTGAAGTTGATGCGATGATGGACAATGGTTTGAATGCACTAGATTCAATTAAAAAACGGATTAAAGTAAGAAAAATAAAAGTGGTTAAAAAGATAGATGATAATAACTATTCAGAAGAAATTAATGCATGGTTTTATGAACAATCTGGAGTAGTATATGATAATGAATTAGATTATCCAATAGGAAAAGTTGGTAAAGATAGTAATGGAAATTTTTTAAAATTAGACAAAGATGTATATATTATGGATAAGGTAATTAATATACCTATGTTTAAATTATATGAATAAATAATAAAAAATATATTTTAATAATATATTTTTTATTTAATGTATGATTAAACAACCGAAGGTTATTAATATCTATAGTATTTGTTATTAGTTTGAGCAGGTGCTGATTGTGCTGAACGACCAGCGAATTGTTGACCCATTTGAGATCCAGACATTAATTGATTGGGATTAACACCAAAGTTGTTTATATTAATATTTTCATTTTTAGGAACAAAGCTATGAAGATGGAGAGGGTCAACATTCTTGGGGTCAACACCCATCATCATTTGGGGCATACCCATTTGGGGCATAGCCATTTGAGCCATAGCCATTTGGTCCATGCCCATTTGAGGCATCATAGGCATCATACCTTCATTTGGCATGCCAGACATACCTTGCATGCCAGACATACTAGGCATGCCAGACATACCTTGCATGCCAGACATACCAGGCATACCAGGCATCATACCTTCCATTTGAGGGTGAGCACCTGGAGCCATTTGCATGTCATCCATATCATTTAAAAGACTGGCGAAATCAAGAGTTCCCTTGTTATGTTTCTTGCTTCCCTTTTTGCTACTTTTTTTGCTACCTTTTCTAAGAGTTCTAGAGCCACTAACTTTATTTGATTGTGTCATATATAACATATCAAAGAAATAATATTTTTAAATATAAATTTTATATATTTATTTGCGAATAGTCCTTTTAATATCTTTTAAAGTAGTCTTTAAAGATTCATTTTCTTTTTCCAATGAAATAATTTTTTTTTCAAATTTATTAGATATTTTTTCAATTAATTCTTGTTTTAATTCTTCATAAGACATTTTCTTAAAAAATATACTGTTATTCTTTTGAACAGACCAACTTAATTTACCATTTGATAAAACAACATAATCATTATCTATTTTTGTTAAAAATCCACCTAATCTAAACTGTTTTTTACCAGTTTTTTTATCTACTGTAAAATATCTAATATGACTATTTAATGGTGTATCATCAATTGTATCTAATTGCGTATATTCTTGCAATTTTTCTTTAATATCATTTGGTGATAATGCTTCTTGGAGGCTTTTTCCAACCTTTTTATAATTACTATCATTCGATAATCTTTTTGTAGTATTAAAATTGTTCATTATATTTATTGATAAAATATATTTATATAAATTAATAGAATAATTCAATAATTTCGATAGTTTTTTCTATAGGATGATTAATCCAATAAAAAATTTGTTGTTTTAAACATTCAATTCTATCTTCCCATTCTAATTTCTTTGATTTTGATATTTGCATTAAGCCAAATTTATTTAATTTCCAACATGATTTTACTAATTCTCCATCTTCATTAACATAATCATCTGGATTAAATCTAATAAATACAATAGGTCTATGATTTAAGTCTTGTGATAATTCCATTAGTCTTTTATTTTCACAAATACAATTATAATCATTATGTTTATTTTCATCAATTTCGATTATTATAATATGTGAACCCATATCTAATAATAAATCAGGTCGACGTTTAGAACATCCATCTTGTATTTTTTTATCATGAATCCATGAAAAATGAGGAAATGTTTGTTTAATTCTATCAACTACATCTTTTTCCTTAGTTTTATAATTTCTAGTAATTTCTTTATCTGGAAATAAATTTACATAACAAAATAAACAATAGTTATCGTATTTAATATTACCAGTTGTTTCACACCAATCAGATTTACATAAAGCGGAACCATCGCATATTTTACATTTATTTTTTATTTTCAGATGCATACACAAAGATGAACCACCACATTCGTTGCATATATATTTTCTTTTATTATGTTCACAAAATAAATGTGGTGAACATTCTTTACAATTATATTTATTTTTATTATGTTCACAATATGATTGAGGTGAACATTCTTTACAACTATATTTATTTTTATCATGTTCACAAAATGAATTTGGCGAACATTCTTTACATAATATTTTAAATTTTGTATGAATACATATTTTAGAACCATTACAATCTTTACAAATTTGTTTATTTTTATTATGAATACATATAGCAGAACCATTTCCACAATCTTTACAAGAATTTTTTTGCCTATTATGTTCACATATACCTTTACCACCACATTCTTTACATAAATATTTTATTTTATTATGTTCACATACATCAGACCCATTACATTCAATACATTTTTGTTTAAATTTATCATGAATGCAATAATTATTTGGAGAACACTCTTTACAATATATTTTATTTTTATTATGTATACAATATGCAGAACCACCGCAGATTCTACATATTCTTTTAAATTTACCATGTTCACAAATAGCAGACCCACCACAACTCTTACACGCTTGTTTAAATTTACCATGTTCACATACAGCAGAAATACAACAAATTTTACAAGCTTGTTTAAACTTGTTATGTTCGCATCTTTTATCATTTTTTATATTTTCATTCATTATTTTATTTATAATTAAATATTTATATATTTAATTATAATCAATTTTTTTATTTAACAAATTGAAGCATGCCAATTAATTTTTGTTTTTGATCTATGGTAAGAGTTCTCCATACATCATCAGGTGATTGTGAAGATGAAGATGAAGATGATGTTCCAGATAATGCAGCTTGTGTTACAGGATGGCTCATAGCTGTTTGAACTGTTGGGTTTGACATAGCTGATTGAACTGTTGAACTAGACATTGCAACTTGAGCAGCTAATTGAGCTGATGGGCTATTAGCATAAGCAGTTTGAACTTGAGCTAATTTAGCTTGAACTGTTGGATTTTGAACAGCAGTTGCAGCTGCAGATAAAGCAGCTGCTTGAACTATTGGGTTTGATGCAGCACTTTTCGCAACTGAAGCTCCAGTTTTAGCTGCAGAAGTGGCTGCTTTTTTAAATGCACTGAATTTACCACCACTACCCATTTGATTTTCAAGAGCAAGATATTTATTCTTATATTTTAAATATTTAAGATGGTATCTTTGTTGTTCATCAATATTAGACATTATATATATATATTTAGATTAAATTATTTAGATTATCCATATTTATCTAATGCTGTGAGGAATATTTCTTTAAATTTGTCATTTTTAGTTCTATGATTTCTATAAAAAAAAATATTTTTAAACTTATTAATTTTAATTATGTCACCATCTTTTTTTAAATAAATAAAATTACTATCTATTTTAACTAAAGCGCCTCCCCAAATTAAATTATTATACTCGTCTATATATTTTATATATCCTCCAATTAACATACTATCAACTTCATCTTTAATAACGTAATTATAATTTTCCAATTGTGTGCTATATTTTGTAATTAAATCATCAATTCTTTTATTATAATTATATTCCCATTCTTCTTGAGAAATAATACTATCTACTAAATTGTTAATATATTTAATTCTGTCAGTTGTCATTACAATAATATATATTTGAGTTTTGTAATGTTTAAAACTGTACGTTTTAAACAACAAACTCAACACTGTTAATATTCGCTTTGCGAATTAGAATATTCAAAATTAACTTGGTTAATTTTGAATAGCACATAACACATTTATACTTTAAAGATTAAATTTCATTATTAGATTAATGGAGCAAAATGAATTATTTGATAATTTTTACAATAAAAATAGTTTAGTAATGACAAGTGAGATAGAACAACTAATGAGTTCAAATAAATTTATAAATAACATTGATGTTAAAATTGAAGAGATGGAAGTTGATTTTATATCTAAAATGAATGAAATTAAAAATACATTTGAAAAAGATGATATTAATAAAATATATAGTAATAAAAAATCTCTTGAAATACTTCAAAAAGAAGTAGAAATAATCAAATTAATTTCAAAGTATTCCTTACAAAATAATAAATTAGAATTTATTTTTATAATAACATGTTTGAAATATTTACATTCATTAAGTGAAATTTTAAGAAATAGATTAAAACAACAACCAATAAATATTAATAAAAGTTATAATAAAAATATCAATATAACTAGATGTTCTTACAAATTTTGTAATTATAAGGAAGAGTGTGCTTATAATTATAATTTTGGTAAAAAAACAAATCAATGTTATCAAGATCATTATGTTCATAATATGGTTTCACATGATGTATCATCATTAATTAGTTATATTGAAACTAATTATAAAACAAATTCATTAATTTTACATAACAAAGAGATTTTAAAAACTGTTAATACTCTTTCCTTTGTCATAGGACATATGGAAGGAGAATTACGGGCGAAATGTTTATATAATGACCCTTCAGAATGGGAGAAATATCATTATATTAATGTATTAAAATAAAATTTATTTTAATTATTTATTGTCTAAAGTGAAAAAATAAAGCTACAAAGGCTAAGAGTAAAACAACAATTGATACAACTAAGTTAATAATTAAAAAGTTATAGTTGTTTTTATGTGTTGTTCTAAATTCTAAGCAGTTATCGAATACTTGAATACCAATAGCAGTTGAAGCAATTGAGAAGATGCTAGCAATTACAGAAACAAGTAAAATATATATTTCAGGGATTTCCATATATTAATTATTTAGAAAATAATTATAAATTAGTAATAGTGTTTATTGCAATTAATCCTTGTTTAACTTTATTTTGCATATAACGATTACAAATTTTTATTATATCTTTTTTAATTATATTACATAAATCTTTTTCTAAAATAATTTTTAAATATTTTTTAGGAAAGTAAATTTTATTTTTAGATTTAGATTTTTCTTTGACAATTTTCCCGTCAACTATTGAATATACATTAACTTCAGCATATAATGGTCCTCCAGATACTTTGATTGGTGATTTTTTTTCTAATTGATACATTTTCTTAGTTAATGTTTTTAATTTAATTAAAACAAGTTTTTCATTATTTGTAATACTAATATTATTTTTTTTTTCAGGAAATGATTTATATTTTATAACTTTATTTTGTTTACTACTATATTTGAGATAGTGATACTTATTACAATTATTAATGATTTCCGTTAAGTTTATCATTAATAATGTTTATAATATTAATATTCATATTACCGTAATGTACCATGATTATAATAAACCTTCGGTTAATTGGTATAAATTAATAGCATAAATAATTAAAGCTTCATTAAATTGACATATTTTTAATACGAACATTAAAGGACATTACGGTAATATTAGCAATCCTCGCATTTATTATTATAAGTAAAACTGCTAATTCTATTACATTCAGAACATCTATATTTAGGAACATCTTCTAATAAACAAGGTATATGACAATCATCATCTAATTGCCATTTAATATTTTCAAATAAAATATTAGCTAATTCAATTGCATCTAATGAATTAAATAGAATTCTCCATTTATTATTTTTAATAAAACCCTGAATAAATCCTTGTATTCCATAAATTAAATTAAAAGTAGTATCTTCAGCCCATTTTCTGTTTGAACTGATTTTATATAATTCTTCTTCAAAAATTTCCATTAAATAAAGGCGTTGTTTTTCAGTTATTCCTAATGTTCCCATTTGATTATATTCTATTTTATCATCAATACAATGTATTAATGCATTAAATATATTTTCATACATGTTCTCTCTAATATTCGTCCATTCATCTATATTGTTATACACAATATTAGATATATTTGTTGTCATATAATAGTTTAACAATTATTTGTTTATATTAATTCTAACCATTGTGAACTTGGTCTAATTTTCAATTAAATTACTGTTTACAAAATTTATCTCAATCTCGGAGGTAGGTACTCCATATCCAATTTATGAAATATATCTCTTTCTGATGAGACTTTAACTGGTCTTCCATTTTTATCAAATAAACCATATTCAGATAGCTTATATCCTTTTTTTTTAGCTATCTCTCTCATGCGCTTGTTAGTCGTTGAGGACCCTGTAAAATAAAGCAGAGCAGTAGGATAACTATCATATGGAATAAAGCGGATATCAATTCTTCTAGGTGGATTATCTAATAACTTACTAAAACCCATAAATTTCGTAATAATTTTTTTATCAGTCATACTATCGATAATTAGTTGTTTATTATTATTATGTTTCATTGGGCTTTTAAGTTTATTAACAAATCTCTCCAAATGATTTTGTTTTTTAGATGTTGCAAATGTATCTTTCTTGCTAATTAGAACATCAATATCATTACTAAATGCTTTTTCACGTCTATAAGAACCACATAATTCCAAAACATATTCATCTTTATCTGTTAGTCCCAAACTTTTATTAATTTTTTTAACTAGTCGTTTAAGTAAATTATTATATAGATCCATTTCAGAACGTGGGATATTCATCTTATATTTGCCATAGTATTTCAATCCTAATAATATTTTATCATTTACTTCTATTTCTTTCTTTTTAATTTTTTCTTGTAATTGTTCTACACTTGTTATTCCTTGCTCGATGAATTCCAGAGCCTTAGCACGACCAACCCCAATAATTTCTTCTAAATTCTCAAGAGCTAGACGTTTTTCTTTTTTAACATCAACGAATGCACCTAATTCTTTTAATGTTCCAGTATTTAAAATTTCTTTTATTCTCTCTAAACTTCCTTTACCAATACCACTTATATCCTTCAAATCATCCATGTTATTTAATGTAATTTCTTTTGGATATTTTTTTAATATACTCAAAACTACACCAAGTTGTTTTATTCTGAATTGATTCACTTGAACTTTCTTTAATTCTTTATTTTTTTGAAATTCATCGGCTTCCTCTCGAATAAATGCAATAAGCCTTTCGAATTGATTAATTAATAGTTCATTCATTTATTATAAATATATATATATATTTTTATAATAAAATAATCAAATTTTTTTATATCGTCTAAGATTATTAAAACATAAAGAAACATAAAAGAACATCTAACAAACATCACAAATCTACACTCGCAAAAGCCTTGGCTGCACGGTCTCGCTTGGCACCACCCTTAGAGGCGAACTTCTTGTCCGTCTTGGCAGTCCACTTCTTGAAGTCCTGAGGAGACACATACAGAATCGCGTGGGGCTGAGTGAATCCCGGCTGGGAATCATCAGGCGAGTCTGATTCCTCGGACTTGGCCTTGAGAGACTGCCACTTGGCCTTCTGGGGGTCAATCCGCTTGTTGGAATGCTTGCGGTTGTTGCGTGTGTCAAAATAATTTTCACCCTCGAATGAAAACGAATCAAAATTACCATTAGTGTTATTGTCGATGGATAGAACTGATGCCATGACAATAGGCCTTTTTATTAAGGGACAAACAATGAGTTTATTTTTCAATTTTTATTTTATCTATAGTCATTGATTATAAAGAATTATTATTATAATAAAATAATGAACACAAATATAAGCACTTTAAAAAAAATATTTCCAGAGCCATCTAATAGTAATTATAATGGATTAAAAGTAGATGAAGAAGGATTATATTCTATTACTCATCCAAAAGATGCTAACATTATATCTGAAACAATAATTGATATTATGGGTAAATCAGATTTGAATATAATTGATATGACAGCTGGATGTGGTGGTAATATGATATCATTTATGAAATATTTTAATTCAGTAACAGGAATTGAAATAGATAATAGTAGATTTAAAATATTAAAAGATAATTTAAATAAATATCCATACAAAAATTATAATATAATTAATGATGATGTTAATAATATAAATATTGATAATTATGATGTATATTTTTTAGACCCACCATGGGGAGGACCGGATTATAAACATAATCCTAATATACAATTATATTTATCAAATATTAAAATAGAAGATTTTATATTAAAGATGCCTAAAAATAAATTAATTATATTAAAACTACCATTTAATTATAATATTGATTTTTTTAAAAAATATATGATAAAAAAACTTTTAATTAATAATATATTAATTATATTTATAATATATAATATATAATATATAAAATGTTATCTACAATAGAAATTGTGTTAATTATTGTTATTGTTATTGTTATAGCAATTATTGGATATATTTTAATAAGACCAAATAATAATAAAACAAAATCTCAAATTGCATTAGATAATGTCGCACAAGCTTTTGGATATAAAATTATGGATAACTTTTCTCAAGAAAATTTAGATACAAGTATAGTTTTTAAAGAACCTAAAGATATTATTAAAAATATGCCAACTTTTTTTGAGTATTTATGTCCTGATTTAGATTTAAAAGATATTGATGAAATATTAAATGCTAATGGTTTAACTAAAACAGCCAAACAAATATTTCAAGAACATCAGGATGATGATTTTGATGATTATAATTTTGATATTGATGAAATATTAAATGTAGTTTTTTATAGTTATATGTACATAGGTTCAGACCAAGATTTTAAGAATAAATTAAAATTATATGTTCTTGTAAGAGCAGGATATTCTAAGATAAATATTTTTAATTTTTTTCCAAAAATAATTAACTTTGACGATAAAGATTATACTTTAAATAGTTCTGATTTAGTATTAAATAAAGATTATAATATGTCTGATTATTTAGTTTTATATAATAGAACTAATTTAAATAATAATATTCAATTTAATCAAGCAGAAAACGTGGCTAGATATAATGACATGTTTTCAGATAAATGTTTAACTTCTTTAAATTTATGCAAGTTTGTTGTTCCAATAAGTCAGGCCTTTGACACTAGAAAAAAAATATTGAATATTGTTAGTGCTGATAAAATTAAAAGATATTTTAATCTTACATTTTCAATTAATCTGTTTATATTAAATAATACACCAGTTCCAGATAATATTAAAATAGAAGCTAATGATTTACAAAATAAATATTTTGATTGAAGTTAATCATTTCTAATATAAAATAGCATATATGCATTCTTATTAATAATATCATCTTCATTAGATTCGATTAATGATTTGGAATCATCAAAAGTATACCATTTATTATCAAATCTATTAATTATTTTTGAGGTATAATGTCCGAAATTAATTGAGTTAAAGTGTCCAATACTATGATGACAATTTACACCAAATAAATTATAATTGTTATTAATATTATTATTAATAACATATTTATTTAAATCCAAATTATTAATAGGATATTCAATCTTATTATTTATTTTTTGGTTAATAATACCATAATTATTAACCCGAAAACGCTTTAATTGAATAACAAGAATCTTAGGAACCTTACATAATTTTGTTTCTTTAGTTGATTTATTAAATCTTCCACAAAAATCACATTTAATCATGTTGTGTTCATCTACTTTTTCTTCTTTGATAAATTCATCCAAACAATCATAAATATTCGTTGCATTTTCAGGAATACTCAATTGAAGTACTTGAAAGAAATCAAAATTATGAGATTTATTACCACAATAGCTACAAGTAATAACAACATGACTTAATCCTCCAAATAAATTTTTAATAATAGAAAATTCATTTTTGATATATTTTTGCCAACAATTGTTTGACATCAAATTAATTAAATTAGTTTCCAAATTGTTAGTGCTTTCTTCAATATCTCTTCCAGGAATAAAAATAACTTTCCCAGCAATTTCTTCCTCAATACTATTCAAAAGAAATGTTAGAAATTCTTGTGAATCTTGATGTTGATGCTGTCCCCACATACTATTTTTTTTAGTAATCGTTGTTCTGAATGTATCCGGATTAATATTATAATTATCATAAGTATGACTTATATTTAGCAAATTATAAAATTGAAACAATATACTATTCGTTAAATTTGATGTATCTGGATATTTTTGTAATAATTTATCTTTAAATTGAGCTGTTAAAATGTAATCAGCAAAAATAGGTGTTTGTTGTAAAATAGCTAAAATAGAATTCATATAGCAAATAACACCAGTCGTGTTATTATATTTAGAAATACCATAATCGACATCATCTAAGGATTTATCCATTAGTTATAATATTAATATCTTTTAATATATTTTATCAATTTTTTTAATCATATGAATTAAGGTTCTAATCTAAAAAAGAATCTGGAATTGTAATATTATTAGTTTCTAATTTATTTTTTAAATTATCAATATCGTTAGTGATATTAGTTGGCACATTTATTGGTGTATCAACAAGAGTACCATCAGTCTTAACATTATTTAAATCAAATAAATATTTAACAACAAGTAACTTAAATAATTTATTTATATCATCTATATTGTCTTTAGCTATTTGTTTTTGTTCATTTATAAATTTATTTAAATCTAGTATTTGTTTGCATAATGTATTATCATTAGTCCATTCAGTTGTTTGACATTGTTCATTTGCATTATCAATTGATACATTTTCATTCTTAGATGTTCTTCTATAAACATTAATAATATCATTTTTTAAAAAATCTTCATCAAACTCAGTCTTAATATATTCAACACCATTGAGTCTTGTTTTAACATCTGCATATGTTTGTATATTTTTAGTAATATATAAATTAGTAATAATACTCAAAGTTAAAAAATATAATTTAATATAATCTATAATTTCATTATCAGGTTTTGTAAATGAATTATATGCGTTTAATCTCATTAAACCTGCTAAATTAAAAACTTTTAAATATTGTATAGAATCCATATATTTATGTTCTTCAAATATACTTTCAGCTGTTTTATCTAAACCATTATCCTTCAATGATTTATTAATTTCATTCATATCAATTGTTGGAACTGCATATTTTAACAATTCACCCATATTTTTAGTAGCATCATCAAGAGTATTAAATACTATATTTGTATCAAAATTTTCTGAAGTTTTTTCATTTATTTTAATATTAAATACTTTAGTTAGATTATCTAATAAGCTTTTAATTTGACTGGGTTTTTTATCAATAATCATTATATATCCAATAAGAGAAAGCATTAATATTATTATAATTATCATAACTATATTAAATGTAGATAACATATATTATATATATATTATATTATATATTTTTCTATATTAATATAATTATTATGAATATTGATTTGATGAAAATAGGCAATATTAAAAGTAAAACAACATTAAAAAAATATAAATTGAATAAACCATTAATGAATGGCAATTATTTATTTCATTATTTAATATTAACTGGTAATTTGAAGGGTCTTCAATTATATAAACATCCTATTAATCGTTTTAATAATGATAATTTAAATGGGTTAATGTTGGCAGCTAAAGAAAAGAAATATAAAATACTCGATTATTTTTTAAAAAAATATAGTAGCACTTATATTTATCATAAAAACAGAAAAGGTATGAGTTTTTTACATTATTTAAATCCAAATGATAAAGAGTATTTGGAATTAATAGAAAATAATAATATAAATTGGATTAACTTATTCCAATCTTATTCAACATCCCACACAAGCCCATTAGATTTATTATTTCAAGAGGGTAAATATAATATAATTAATAGTATTATTAATAAATTCAATTTTGATTACAAAAAATTTATATCTCAACCTTATCATTTTAATTTAATAGTAAACCCTTATCTTAAAGAAGACAAGATTGAAAAGATATTTGATAATTTAGAAAATCAGGATAATAATATACTAAAGTATGTAGATGATATGGGTTATGATATATCTTTTCCTATTGTTTTAAATGAGGATTTTGATTTGATTAAATATATTGTTAAAAAAGAAGGTTCGCATTTGGATAAATATAGTCCAATTAGCACATCTCATATATTTGTTATAGCATATAAACAAGCTATAAAAACAGGTGATTATAAAATAGCCAAATATATATTAGATAATGTTATGCAAAATCATAATTTTGATGAAACAGATATGCATGGGAATAATATAGCCCATTTTATATTAAAAGTTAGATTACAAAAGAAGGGTAATTATGAAATAGAAAAAGAAATATTAGATAAATATAAAAATTGGGGTAGACTTAATATGGATAAGAAAACACCATTTGATTATGTTGTTAATTTAGATTATAAGAAATATCATATGTTTGTTAAAAATAGACCAAAAAATAATGCTTTGCATAATAATATTACAGATAAACATTGGAAAAAATTAGCTGAAAAATTACCAATAGATAATATAAATGATGAAAATGTATCATTAATAAAATCTCCCTACGCTCATAGTAATATGTTCCAGGCTAGATTTACAGATATAGGTATCTTTTCTATTTATTTGAAGGAGAAATATAATAAGCAAAACTTTAATTTATATATGCCATTATATAAAGGTAATGATGTAGTTCCTGATTGGAATGATGATATGTTATTACCAGATAATATGTTATATTATAATAATAATTTTCCATGGATAATTATTTGGAATGATGAAAAGAATTATTGGATACATCCACATTTAAATGAATTAATAAATAAAAATAAGGGCAAATATAAAGCATCATTTGCATTTATTAGTATGAGATTACCTGACGGTGGTTTACATGCTGCATTAATGTTTTATGATTTTACCAGAAATCAAATTCAACGTTTTGACCCATATGGGGATACATCAATATTAGATGGTCAGATGGATGAAATATTTAATGAAAAATTAGCTAAACCAACTGGTATGAGCTATTGTGGTCCTGATTGTTATTTTCCAGTATCCGGGTTTCAAACATTATCAGATGAAAATAATTTAATGAATCAAAAGATGGGTGATTTTGGTGGATATTGTTTAGCATGGAGTATTTGGTATGTAGAACATAAAATGATAAATCTTAAGGTAGAACCGAAAGATTTAATCAGAAAAATAATAAACAAATTTATGAAAATGAATGTCAAACCGATGGAATATATTAGAAACTATGCAAATTATATAAGTCGCTTTCGCTTAGGATATTTAAAAAAAATTGGTGTGCCAGAAAATATGGCATCTAATGAAAATTTAAATACTATGTATACTAGTATTATTAACAAATCAATTATTAATTATAATAATTAAATAGTATTGTTAGATATTATCAACGAATAAATCATTTATAATTTCTATTTCCTTTTCCATTTGAGCGTCTTTAATTTCGCTTTCAAAGGCAAATACAGAATTAGCTGGTTCAGATTCTTTATTTTCTTTATTTTCTTCAGCAGGATTAATAATTTTAACTAAATGTCCTTCTTTTTCAAGAACTTTTTTTTGGTCGGGTGTGTATTTAAATATCACTTGATATTTACCTTCCGTGTTTTCAGACATTGGTTCAATTAATACTAAATCACCTGTTTTAATTTTACCATTCCTTTTAACAGTTCCACATAAAGATGCGGTTTTCATTTCATTTTTAACAGTATTAATTTTAAAATGACAATTACCTAAAACTTCAGAAATATAACCATATTCTTGAGCTATATTATCTTCAGCATATTCAATTGGTAATTTTTTAGTCGCCGGACGGCGCGTGTTATTGTTTCCTTTTTTGTGTTTGGGCATTATAATATATGATAATTGTTCTTTAAGCTATATTTATTCAATTTTTATGGATTATATTCGTAAAACGAATATAATCCATAATAATAGTATTGCGTGGACGTTTTTATAATTAATTTCCTTTGGAAATTAATTATAACGTCCCACGTTATTCAATTTTTCTAATATCTTAGACTAAGTCTAAGATATTGTATGGATATTTATAACATGTGGTTGTAACGTCCCACCTTATTATAACAAATCAATTATTAATATATTCTAAGCATATTTATATGTTAGATAAAATTGATATAAAAGATATAATAATAGTTATATTGGTTCTCGGTATGATTTATTTATTTTATAAAACACGACACTTATCTGAAAAATTTACAACACCATCTGAAGAAATAATACAAGCAGTTAATGAACAATATAAAACAGATATTGATGCTATTAGAAATTTATCAGAACTAGCATTTAAAATATTAAAAAATAATGATACATTAATATTACCTGCAACTAATACTACTGCTAATAATATGAAATTAACTGGAAATTTAACAATTGATGGTACTGTAACATTTACAAATAAGGATACATTGGCACTTAATATATTTCCAAAATTTATGGTTATTGCATGGGCAAGTGATACTAACATTCCAATAGGTTGGGTTATATGTGATGGAACCAATGGTACTCCTGATTTAAGAGGTAGATTTATATTAGGTTCTGGTGTTGGTGCTAAAGATATGAATAATGTTCTATTATCTAATAGAATTTTAAATGCATCTGGTGGTGCGGAAACTCATACACTAACTATTGATCAAATACCAGCTCATACTCATCCTGGTATAGCTCAGATGGCAAATAATTGTTTTAGAGGTGGTAGTTGTAGTGGTAATAGAGATACTGTTTGGAATGATAGAAGTACTGATACAGGTAAGGCTGGAGGAGATTTGCAAGGGAAAACAGCACCTCATAATAATATGCCTCCATTCTGGGTTTTAACTTACATTATGAAATTATAAATTTATTTATAATAAATATATTATGAAATTATAAATTTATTTATAATAAATACATTATGAAATTATAATATTTAATATTATAATAAATACATTATGAAATTATAAATAAAAATAATTAATATATATTAATTATTTTTATTAAATGTGTTAATGTTTACCCAAATATATCTAAGCTGAGCATGATTCACATGATAATGTATCCATTTTATTATCATTATTATTCTGTAATTTTTTTTGCAAATCTTTTTGAAGATTAGGATCAACTGTTACTTTCATTGCTCCTTCTGCTGGTTTAGTTCTTAAATAATACATACCTGTTTTTAATCCGTTCTTCCATGCCCACATATGACAATTTAATAATTTATTATAATCAGGAACTGCCATAAAAATATTCATACTTTGGGTTTGGTCAACAAATGGTGCACGAGCTCGAGCATGTTTAAGAACCCATACTTGTTTTATTTCCCAAATTGTTTTATATAATTCCTTAAAGCTTGATGGAATATTTAAATTACCGACATTACCATCGCTAGCTATAATAATTTGTTTTGTATCCTCATTCCATTCCCCAATTGATAATAAATCTGAAACTAAATGTTTATTAACAATTGAAAAATCACCAGCTAATGTTCTACGAGTATAAATATTGCTGGTAAACCATTCAAAACATTCATTATTTCCCATAATTTGAGATGTAGATGCAGTTGGCATTAATGCTACTAATAATGAATTTCTAACTCCATATTCATTAATACCATCTCTTACATTACCCCAATTGCATACACTACCTTCTTCCTTCCATAAATCAAATTGTAATAAACCCTTGCTCATTGGAGAACCCCCATTATCGAGATAGCTACTATAAGCACCATAATGACTAGTTAATTTCATTTCACATTTATTAATTTTATGTTGGTGATATATTTCATCCAATTCTTCATTTTCTAAATGAAATTTTTTATCATAATATTCCGGCAATTCAAAACTAAATTCTTTGTATTTTTCAATAAATTCTTTCATATAATCATGGCGAGCATGAGCCATATTCATACTGGCTGTAAGACTCGCATGATAAATTGTTTCCATTGCATTTTTATTAAATCTAATTGCCATATCACTTTCAAATGGTATTTTCATTGCAATTAATGTATCAGCTAAACCCTGAATACCTAAACCTAATGGACGATTTCTCATATTTGAACACTTTGTTTCAGGTGTTGGGTAATAATTAATATCAACAACATGATTTAAATTAATAGTCGCAATATAAGCTGTTTCCCATAATTCATTATAATCATAATCATCAGCACTATATTGAATCATATCATCAAAACCACCTATATATGTTGTTCCATAAAATATTTGCGGATAGGAAATTTTTTGATAATTGCAAGCACCATCTTTGCAATCATTACCATTATTATTCTTATTTATATGATTAATCAAATATTCTCTATTTATAGTCTCCGACTGATTTAATTCTTTCTCAATATAATCAAATCCTCTAAATTTAAAATAATTCTTTGACCAGTTGCAATATTTGCAATTTGGTTTAGTATATATTACCCATGTTTGATTTGATTTAAATGGTTTTAAAAACTTATTTAAACATATTGATGCCAAATTACACACAGCATGTTCTTCATTATTACTAACTTCCAAAATTTCACTGCACAAATTTGAACTCTTAATTATCCCAATATTTTTTTGATTAGATTTTTCATTAACATGGTCTTTAAATAACATATATGGAGTCCCTGTTTCTAATTGAGAATCCATAATTTTTTCCATTAATTTACGGGCCTTAATAACTTTTCTATATTTTTTCTCGCTAACATATTTCCAATATAACTCATTATAATTATCTCCGAAAGTTTCATTCAAATTAGGGCATTCATCAGGACACATCAGATACCAATCACCATCTTTTTCAACTTGTTCCATAAAAAGATTGCTAACCCATAAAGCTAAAAATAAATCACGGGCACGTTCTGTTTCAGCACCAGTGTTCTTTCTTAATTCAAGAAAATCTTCAATATCTGCATGATGAGGCTCTAAATAAATGGCAAAACTACCTTTACGCTTTCCTGCTTGATTGATATAACGAGCTATATTATTGTAGACTTGGAGCATGGGAATGATACCAGATGATGTTCCATTAGTTGAACGAATAATACTACCTTTTGCTCTAATATTACTAACATGTAACCCAATACCACCAGCCCATTTTGAAATTTGAGAAACACGGTCCCATGTTTTAGTAATACCTTCAAGACTATCATTTGTATTTAATAAAAAACATGAACTCATTTGAGGTCTCTTTGTTCCTGCATTAAATAAAGTAGGTGAGGCATGAGTATATGCTTTTGTTGATAATAAATCATAAGTAATTTTAACTTTATCTAAATTACCCATACATATATGAGAAGCAACTCTCATAAACATATCTTGTGGTCTTTCATAAAATGCACCTGATGAATGGTTCTTTAATAAATAACTTCTTTCAAGGGTTTTATAACCAAAGAAATCAAATAAATAATCTCTATTATAATCAATCATACTATTAATTTCATCTTTATTATCTACTACCCATTTTAACCAATCTTCATCTAATAATGAGCAATCATTTTGTATCATAACCATTTTATCAACAAAATTATTAATAGTTTTTTTATGAAGATTACTAACTAAAATACGACCAGCTAAGCGACCGTAAATTGGATTAATTGTAACCATATTACTACAAATTTTAGCTGATTCTAAATCTAATTCTTCAGTAGTTATTCCACTATAAATGCTATTAATAACTTTCATAGCAATCATTGTTGGGTCAATATATTCTTGTTCATCTTCATTTACTAATTTACTAATACGTAATGTAATTTTATCAAACATAACTTTTTCTTTTTCGCCATTACGTTTTATAACAAACATATGAGAATTCATATTTGAATTTGAGTTTGGAGAATTCATTATATATAATTATAATAATTGTTTTTATATAATTTTTAAATTAAATATTCTGATTAATTAATCATTTCAAACATACAATCATTATTAGCTAAATAATAATTTGCAAAATTAAACATCCTTACAAAGTATTGTTGATTTTCAACCTCTAATTCAGACCATAATTTATTAAGTCTACAATCATCAATACGATTCAAAAATAACCAGTAAGCATAAATAAGTTCGTAATGAATATTCTTACCAATAATAGGTGATTCATAATATTTAATAAGTTTAATTAAAAATTCAGCTAATACAATAAAATATTGTTGACGATTAATTGGAAGAAAATAAAAACTTCGTGAATTATCAATATAATTCTGACTTATTACTCCTCCATCAGTTGTTAATATTTTAACACGAACCATTGATATATTAGGATTTTGTTTAATTAAATCACAATTAAAACTCCATGATTTATAGAGCTCATTAGCAATAATATATAATTTAATATTATAATCATCAGATAAATCTTTGCTACAAATGGAAGATAGATATATTTTAATTATATCTTTACTTATAGGAATATTAAATAATGAACTTGTTTCCATCAAATATATTATATTTAAAAGTAATTATAATATATTTCAATTTTTTTATATGGATTTATTTTCAAGATTAATTTAATGAATAAAATACCAACAAATGAAAAGTTTGTTATATTTTTAAATCCTCGTTATTTTAAAAAGTCAATATTCAAATCATTTTATGATAAATTAAAAGAAAATTTAGAAAATAAAGGTATAACAATTTATAATATAAAACCATGTGTTAAGGAAATAAAAAGATTAACTGAAAATAATGAATTAAATGTATCACATTCTAATTTAAAAGAAAATATAAATATTAAAAGATTGTTATTTGATGATTATCCATTCCCAAGCACAAATACTTTATATATTCACCTATTCAATGGATTATATTATAATGATACAATTTATATTAAAAAGAAGGTTCATTATGAAAGAGAAATGTTGTTCTTATTAGCAGCAGCTTTAGGGGTTAAAAATATAGAATATAAAACAGAAGTTATAGAAACAACTATTTCTAGAATGGAGGCTAAAATAAGCGTTAAGAAGTTTAAAAATGGAGTTAGTTATAATAAAACACTAGATAAAAGCATTGGTATATCTGGGAGAGAAGAATATAGTAATAATGGTTCCCCTATATTAATAAATTCAACAAATATGAAAATGGTAGAATCTAATATTAAGTCTCAATTAGGAGAAATGAGCTCAAATATTTTCAACATTGATTTTTATAAAAATAATCCTAAATTAGAAAGTTTTGTTTATAAAAGATTCCATTACAAAATGGATAAATTGGAATATAATATAGAATCAGAAGATATAAGCGATATTAGTTTTTCAGTTAAATCAACCTTTATGGATTATGGTTTGAATATAACTTTTGATAAAAATGTTATTTGCAGTGAAAAAATTAGTTTTGTTTTAATTTTTTACACTCATGATGAATTAAAAAAAGAGAATATATATTCAAAAAAAGAAGATAATGATGAATTTGTTATATTAAAACAATATTATGATAATAGTTCAGAAAATGAAAAACAAAAAATAATATCAGATATTATTGATTATATGATATTAATTTCAGAAAAATGTTTTTATATTAAAAATAATAATAAAGTATCTTATGCTTCAAAGTTTTATTATTATCTTAATAATAATCATGAAGATTTAGAAAAAATTTGTATTAATTTTCATTCTACTAATCAAATTAATAATTGGATACAAAATACATTATCTGATATGTATAATGATATTGATTTATATGAAATATCAACAGCTTCTGCTATGTCTCAAAACATAGCATTAGCTTCAAAAAAATATGACAGTGTTAAGAGACGTTTAAGTAATACAAGTATTAATAATATATCATCAGTTGTTTAATTCTATTAATTTATTTATCTCAGGACATTGTAATTTTAGATTATCTAAATCAGTGCCATTTATACAATTATAAGCTTTATGAATACCAAATGAATTAGAACTATATACTTGCTCTATTGAAAATAATTTAGCTTCTTCTAAAGATGGTTTATTTAAAGAAACTCCTTCACATGCATAACTAAAATATACATCTTCTCCATTTTCATTATTATATGGATCATCAGGAATTCTAAATTTAGGGCACTTGTTAATAATTTCAATCATTTTACTTTTTTTCCTTAAAGATAATCCTCCATTACCAACATTTCCATCACTAGCCCATGGAGCACCAACATAATCATAATTCATAAATTTATTTATATTATCTTTAAATTTACTACATATAATTGAATCTGTTTGAAATATTAAAAATGTTTCAGTTGGGATTAACTCATAAAATTTTAAAGATTTTAATAAATTATTATAATCAAATGCAGTAAGATTATCGACTTTTAAATTATGTTTAGAAATTCTATATTTATATTTTGATAAATCATTATTTATTATATTATCAACATATGTTTCATTTAAATTGCCATGCATTATTATAAAAACCCAATCTTCATTTAAATTTTCTAAAAAATTATTTAATACATATTTTAATGCCTTATGTTCTCTAGGTTCAATAATAACTGCAGTGTATTTATAGTTTGAATTTGTAAATTTGTTTTTATTTTTATTATTTTTTATTAATAATAAAATTATTAATATAATTATAATGAGTATTAAATATATTATCATTATAATTATAATAGAAATATAAATTAAAAATTTTAATTGTTGAACATTACATAATACAATTAATGATTATATTTAGCGTGTTCTGCATGATAAATACGTTTTCTTAAATTTGTTGATGAAAAGCTATGTTCAGATCTTGGATGGAACATAACTTTTATAGGTAAATCACTTCCAGTAAAATGTTTACCAATATAATCATCACCTAAAAATCTTATATTTGGACGTAAATCTTTTAATGATTGGTATAAAGATTGTTCAGTATCATAAATAAAATAAAAATCAACATATCTGTTTGTTTTAAGTTGAATTTCTCTTTCTTCTAAAGTTTGAATTGGTTTATTTTTTTCAGGTCTATCTATGGTTGGGTCAGTCTGTAGTCCAACAATTAGAATATCACAGTTCTTTTTTGCGTCTTCTAAAAATATATGATGACCAGCATGTAGCAAATCCCAACAAGAAAAAGTAGCTCCTATTTTCCTTGTTTTAAATACATCTCTAAATTGAGATAAATGATTTATATCTATTTTCTCAGCCATATATATTTTATATATAATTATTTATTTTAATAGACGACAAAGCAATTACAATAGTTATAAAAATTGAAAATATTTAATACTAAGATGTTATTTTAATATGTATGCCTAATACTGATATTAGCATCGGAAATAATAATAAAACTTGTAATAATTCTGAAAAAACTGAACATCATTATAACAGGCGGATGAAGATGTGGAACCCACACGCTGATATTATCAAGTTTGAATTTATTGCTAATGTGGAAATGCTTCTGAAGGCCATTGATTATATTGAAAATCAATAAAATTTATTTTATTAGCAATATTAAAACTATTTGTAAAAAATTGATTTCGTTGGACGCTCTAAACAATTATTTTCTTTGAAAATAATTGTTTAGATAGGCGTCAACGCTTATCAAAGGTTATTTCTTATATTTATTTATATTAGCAAAGCTAATATAAATAAATATCCAAAATAAAAAATTGATTTAAATATATTATATTTATAATATATTATATTAATGTCTAATAAATTAAAATTAGCTGAATTTTGTGCAGGAACTGGTGCATTTTCTTATGCTTTTCATAAAACTAATAAAGTAACAACAGTTTATGCAAATGATTTTGAAAAAAATTCAAAAAAAGTATTTGACCAAAATTTTTCAATTAAATTAGATTGTAAAGATATACATGATTTAAAAATAGAAGAAATTCCTGCTATGGATATAATTACATCGGGTTTTCCATGT
>JACCDO011013089.1_pt1 | contig 40242 bp, 17 predicted proteins | sample 7446101 | NCBI WGS metagenome assembly JACCDO01 (sample SAMN15323440, study PRJNA562643) | freshwater metagenome | isolation source: river surface water | place: USA:Blue River Watershed | collected 2017-08-16 | reverse complement strand
TAAAACAAATACCAGACGTAAATGAGTTTCCATTATACTATATATTTGATACATTGAAATATAAACATATAGAAAATACGCTATGGTTAGAATTTGGCGTAGCGAGTGGTCGGTCAATTAACTATATTAGTTCGCATACACCATATACTGTATATGGGTTCGATAGTTTTGAAGGATTACCCGAAAAATGGAGAGATGGGTTTGATAAAGGTGCGTTTAACATGAACGGCAATATGCCGAAAGTCAACGATAACGTTAAATTAATCAAAGGGTGGTTTGAACATACTCTGCCTGATTTTTTGAAAGAAAACAATGAACCTATATCATTTATACACATGGACGCGGATTTATACAGTTCAACCAAGTTTATTTTTGATTGTGTTAAACACAGATTAACCATCGGGTGTATCATTTTATTTGATGAACTATTAAATTACCCCGGATTTGATGGAGATACTGGTGAATTAAAAGCGTTGGATGATTTTTTATCAGAAAATGAAGTAGATTATGAATGGGTTGGCATGCACGGAACGCCGTTTAATTGCCCTGGAAGGGTACATGAACCAGTTGCAATGAGAATATTATCAGTATCATCCAAGAAATGAATGCATCCTTATCCTGTTTTCTAATTATCATTCTCAGGATGGACCCTGCAATATTTTCGCAAAATTGTGAATACACTTAATAACATTGCTCCAATTACCATTCCAGATACAAAGACTACCGCAATACTCGCGGTTTCCGAACACCCCGAGTTTGTATCTGACAACGGCCTGAATGAAGGAGTAGGCGCATTGGTGTTAAACACGGCAACAGTTGGTTTCATATATGGGGTGGTTGATACAACATAAGTCCATGGTGCGAACGGACTCTGAGATGTTGGCGTCAGAGTTGTTGGAATCTGATATGTTGGAATCTGAGATGATGGAGTTGGACTCTGAGATGATGGAGTTGGACTCTGAGATGATGGAGTTGGACTCTGAGATGAAGGAGTCAGAGATGTTGGAGTTGGACTCTGAGATGTTGGAATCTGGGATGAAGGAGTCAGAGTTGTTGGAGTCTGAGATGATGGACTCTGAGATGTTGGAATCTGGGATGAAGGAGTCTGAGATGTTGGAATCTGGGATGAAGGAGTCAGAGTTGTTGGAGTCAGAGACGAAGGACTCAGAGATGAGGGAGTCAGTGTTGATGTGTAAGTAGGGTATATGGTTGGATAATCAGTGGGAATGTCGGTATATTGGCTAAGTGGCGTTAATTTCACTGGAGGCAGAGTGATAGCATAACCATAGCTGGTTTCTAACACAGTATTAATTAGTTGTTGCATTTCGACACTTGTTCCCAATTTTGCAACGAGTCGTTTTTCTAAATCGGTAAGAGTCTGCCGATTTGACAGGAGGCTGTGGTAAATATCGGAAATAGAGACAGTAATGTTCAAGTCATATGAGTAGGATAGGACCGAAGCACTTAATCTGGCATGTATATTATTCGGGAGGCCAAACATATTTGTTTCGTTTATATATCTATTCTTTTTTATGTAGATTTTGAATGTACAGATGCAATGTAATGCTCACAATCGGCCCATAATTCTTCGTCTGGTTTCGGTTCTTCGCGCACATATTTGGATTTGAGCAAAGTAACAACAATCTCGGTCAATTGTTCAGTGGTTGCGTCCAATTTAAGAATCTCTCCCGATTTGATATTAAACAGTTTGGCACTTCGGACCATCGGATAGTTCTTCGACCGACGTTTTTGGTTATCCGTGGTGCCATTTATGATGCGCCACAGCCAAGCGTAAATGACGAGTTGCAACCGGTGTTCATCGGATAAGACAGACGTGCATTTTATCTCCCATAAACAACGTTCGGTGATTAAATCTGCGCGAGCAGTGAAACGGAATGAACGTTTTTCTCCTGGGAAAAAGGGTTCTAATACTTCATTGATACGGCGTGTCGCCTCTTCGTCGTCTTTATCGACGATAGTGTGTTCAATCAACGGACGTTCTTTACGGCATTCGGGGCCTATGATGCGGTCCATGCGTGAAGTGCATTTTTTAATGATTTCGGGAGAGAGCCAATTGTAGTCGTCTCTCCCGATTTGGTTCAGTTTAAAATATATGCGCTCTTTCATGCTAACATAAACGTTGGCCAGATAGAGATAATCTGCCGAAGTCGAGCATTTGGATGCCAACTGTTGCGCTGCGGAACGTAAAAACGCGTGTTCGTTTGGACGCATGATTGAAATATCTTCGTATATGTGGGTATATAACACTCCCGACCCAGGATATTTATCGTCTCCATTGTCGTCTTTCACTTTGTTCCATAAATGGTCGTAATACATAGACGGTATGGCAATTCCATTCAGGTCGCTGACTTCTTCGTGGTTTCCATTGGATGTTGCAACCACGTTGGGAATGGATAATATATCCGTATCACTTTCCGCCGTATTGGCACCACTGAATATTTCGTCGATGAGTGGAGCCAGTCGCATGAGAACACTTTCGGGAATGAACCGAATGAGATTGGTTGGTGTTATAAAATACACGTTGTTTTTGCGTTCTGCGCCGGGGATATCGTCGGCTTCTTCGACATTGGTCGTATCAGATAGTTGGTCGGCATAAAGCACAGATTTGGGCGTTCCCTTGAATTTGATGTATGGTTGTTGCCGCATTTCATGGTGGGACATGCGAAGGAAGGATAGCGGACGGTCGAATCTGGCATCGTTGGTTTCGAGTAAAAAAAGGTGGTTAAGCGCACGAGTGCATCCGACATAGAGGGTGTTTGGGCAAGTTTCTGGGTCTAAATTGCGTGCGTAATAGTTGAAATAGGAGTTATCGAATCCGACGATGAATACGAATTTGCGTTGTCGGCCTTTGACTGAATGAAACGTGGAAAACACGATTTTTCGGTTGATGACTTTTTCATCGACCTCTTCCGTTTCGAATATGGGAACGTGGCATGGCACACCTATTTGGACGAGGACGTTCTCCATGCGTTTCATTTGGCCTCCGCGTGTAGATGCGCCCAATACAAAAATATCGTCGGGGGCAGCTTTCCCGCTTTCGAGTAATTGACGGATATGAAACACGACGGTATTTTCTACATTGTGTCTGCTGTTGGTGATATATATAACAGGTTCGTCGGATTTGGTCGCAATGAGTCGCGTTTCTCCCAACATAACGTGATTGACGAATTGCGCCATTTGGTCGGTTATTCGATAGGATGTGCGAAGAGTGCAACATTCGAACTCGGCGGATTTCAAGAATGGATGTGTGTGCCATATTTGGCGATATTGCGTGAGAAAACGGGTGTCTGCTCCCTTGAATTCGTATAGACACTGCATGTAATCTCCCAAAACGAAGAGTTGGAACGGATGTTCTGCATCAATCATGACTTTGGCGGCGAGTTGGAAATACAACAATGAAATGTCTTGTGCTTCGTCTAACACAAGGACGTCGTATTTGGGCAATGTTCCGCGAGGGGGTCTGTCGTTGTGTATGATTTTGCGAATTCCGCAATCAGTGTGTGCTTCAGGTAAATAGTATTTCACGGCCAAACTGTGGAAGGTATGAACTTCAACGTTGGTTATTTCGAGTTCTCGTATTTTCTCCAGGGCGTCCATACGCAACATTTTGTTGTATGTGATAAGGAGGAAACGGGTTTCGGGAGGCATTTGTCGCACACAGGAGAAGATGGTGGTGGATTTTCCTGACCCAGCGCAAGCATCGACTTGGACGTTTCGTCCGACAAGGATATGGTTAATAATGAGCTGTTGCTCTTCACTTGGAGCATTCATATGTTTAAACAGACTAAAAATATATGAATGGTTGCCTTTATGTTTAAGTTTATTTTGTTTTGTTTATCTGCGTCTTCTGGTTTTTCTGGAAGGAACGTAAGGTCTGGTAGGTTTGAAATTTCCGTATGTTATGGCGCGGAGAAGACGTAGCTGTTTTCTGGCTTTTTTTCTGGTAGAACACTTGGAGAAAATGTGTCTGCTTTTATCATTCACAACCTGCCAACAGTTGCGACGGGTGAGACGGTGCATTGAATATGGCATTATATACTCTCCCGAACTAAATTTATTTATTGAGGAGAGATTGTACTAATGAACGTAATTCGGCGATTTCGGAACGCAACTCCACGATTTCTGATTTTTGTTTTGCGTTTTCGTCGTGCAGTTCTTGGATAGCTTTCACCATATGCGGTGTCATTTCCGTCATTGACAAACCAAGCATGCCACTATCTTCACTTTCATTAATAATTGTAGGCAACACTTCCTGCACTTCTTGCGCTATAAATCCCAAACGGGGTGGAAGAGTATCTTCGTCTGTTTTGTACTTGAATGAAACAGGTCGCAGTTTCAGAATGGAATCCAACCCGGTATCAATGGATACAATGTCCTTTTTCAGTCGGATATCACTTACAGATTGCCAGGATGTGCTGGTATAATTCAAAAACACATTTGTAGTAATGTTTGTAGCATTATTTGGATTTGCGTTAGCTGCCGTTGAATGTGCAATAGCAAATTGCGATGAAACGTTTGTATAAATATAGAATGCTGCGTATGCAGCTGTATTTGTATCTGTAACGGTAGTGGAAAGCTTAATGGATGCAGCATCTGAATTGGATTTAGAGACTGCTACGTTTCCACTGACAGACAGAGAACTCAGCGTGCTTAGCCCGGAAGATGTTAGTGTGGTAGTAGTGATACCGCCATTATGCGTTGTTGCACCAGTGAATGTGGATGCACCCGAAGCTGTTAGTGTGGTAGTATTCATACCACCATTATGTGTTGTTGCACCAGTGAATGTGGATGCGCCGGAAGCTGTTAGTGTGGTAGTATTCATACCACCATTATGCGTTGTTGCACCAGTGAATGTGGATGCACCCGAAGCTGTTAGTGTGGTAGTATTGATACCACTATTATGCCTTGTTGCACCAGTGAATGTGGATGCACCCGAAGCTGTTAGTGTGGTAGTATTCATACCACCATTATGTGTTGTTGGGTTCGTGAAGGTGGATTCTCCGCTGACAGACAGAGAGCTCAGCGTGCTTAATCCGGAAGCAGTTAGTGTGGTAGTAGTGATACCACTCGTGAATGTGGATGCACTCGAGAATGTGGATGCTCCACTGACAGACAGAGAGCTCAGCGTGCTTAGACCGGAAGTTGTTAAAGTGTTCGTAGTGATACCACCAGTGAAGGTGGATGAACTCGAGAATGTGGATGTTCCACTGACAGAAAGAGTACTCAGCGTGCTTAGCCCGGAAGCTGTTAGTGTGGTAGTATTGATACCATTATGTGTTGTTGCACCCGTGAATGTTGAGGTTGTTCTGACAGATAGAGAATTCAGAGTGCTTGCACCGTCTGGATTGATTACCCATGTGGAAATGGGAGTTTGTGTATTCCAAAACCCAATGGACCCACCTGAATTAATGAATATGTATCCACTATTATTAGATTTCATACATTGGAAATAGTCTCCGCTGGATAATGACATGTTATTTGTAGTATTTTTACGCAAGTAATTGGCACTATTTTGGATAGAATCGTCTTTTATAGTTGAATTTGCAATATTTGCCCCACTCATTGTTGGCGCATTACTGCCAAAATCAATTGTCTGTGTCATATTCGCAGTGATGCCACCACTTGCAGTGAGTCTTCCGCCAACACCCAGGGTTCCACTTATTAAACCAGTTGTCGCAGTTAAACCACCATTATGTGTGGTTGGATTCGTGAATGTGGATGCTCCGCTGACAGTAAGAGAACTCAGAGTGCTTAGACCGGAGGCTGTTAGTGTGGTAGTAGTGATACCACCATTATGTGTTGTTGCACCGGTGAATGTGGATGTTCCATTCGCGTTAAGTGTATTCACGGTCATCGTTCCGGAACATGAAATGGTTGTTCCACTAATGTTCGATAGAGATAATGGTTGTGTTGTTGTGATGCTTCGGAAAGTAGCGTCTCCAGCATTTGTTATATTCCAAGCGGTGGTATTAGAACTCGAAACCAAACTGACATTGCTGTTAATTATGTTAATATACGGATATGCGGTTCGATTAGTGCTGTATATAAAAGTTCCATTGTTGGTTGAACCAGGTTCGACTATAAAATTTCCGCCCGAGAAACTCATATTGCCTTGTGCAGTAATATTGGCACAACTGAGATTAGCGTTTGGAATGCTAAGATTGCCTGTGCCCGAAATACTCGTAGGAGGAATAGCCGCAGTAAGTGTTCCAGACACGGACATGCTTCCAGGAACACGCACAGTTTCGGCTGATGTGCCTAATACGATAGTATTGTTGGCAGTAATTTTGGCACCGGAACCAATAGCGGTAGAATTGGTATATGTGTTTAAGGGAACATCTACTCCAGTATTTGCGCCAATGAAAGTATTATTGCTTCCATTTATAACTCCGGAAGCGGATTCGCTCCCAATGGCTGTATTTGAGTCTCCATTCACGGATGACAAAGCGTTTTTGCCAATCGCAACATTGTTGGATTTTGTGGCGGTTATAGAAGACAACGCGTTGCTGCCGATACCAACGTTTCCAGACCCGGATGTGATTGTATTCAATGTGTTGAGCCCCATGCCGATATTATCTGTTCCGGTGATGGCGGAAAGATTCGATTTGCTGATGCGGATATTATTGCGTGTTCCGTTTGTATCGAAAAAGTATCCGTCTTTCAACATGGGTTTGAACAAAACCACATTGTCTCGAGTCCATTGCAAAATGTCCGTTTCAACTGTTCCGATTGTAGTTAAAACACCGCCTCCAAACCCAAACACTTTAACTCCATCCACAGACTTATCAACGGAACTTCCTATCAAAGCATTTACGTATTTAATTCCATGGTTAGTATCAGGCCGGAAATAAATCGTGTTATTATTTAATCTGACATTGGAGTTTAATTGAATCCCGTTTGTATTCGTGCTTGTAATGCCTCCATTCAAATACGCAATACCACTAACCGTCAGATTATTGGACATTGTTTGGTCATTAGTGAAAGTGTTGGAGGACGCAAGTTTCGCTATGCCGGTCAGACCTGTTCCATCGCCACTGTATGCTTCGGCGGTTAATACACCGCTAACATCAATTCCAGCGGCATACTTGGGTTTTGCGCTGTATGTTTGCGCAGAATTCAGTTTGGCAATGTTGGCAGACAATGCAGTGTCGGGTAATCCGGATATGCCGGCACCGCTCATAATGGGCGCGTTCGTTCCAAAGTTAATCGTTTGAATTGCGCTTGCATCAATGCCAAAATATGGGATTATTTTTCCGAAAACGGCTTGGTCTCCATTCACAGCCATGTCGTATTCCAATGAAGACAGGTTATTGTAATTGAACTCAACGATGAAAGATACGTTCGACACCGAAAATGCGGACATGGTTCCACTGTGTGTGAAAGTAATAGTATGAATTCCAGCCGACCCAATATACACGGTAGTCGAAGCTGTTGTATCTGTCATCAAATTGAGTGTCGCGGAAACCGAACCAATCGTTAAACCGACATTGGACGTAAATCGTGCGGTTGCATCTGTAGGAGTGTAAGACATAGTGAATGTATAATATCCGCTAACGGCGAATACACGCTCCATACTGATTGTGTTGTTATTAGGAAGAGTTGCGAGAAGTTGATTTACTGAAAATGTGCGAACCGAACTCGCGCTGGACTGAATACCAAATAAATCCAAGTTTGTGATGTAAAACGCGACATTATCTGGTCGTTGTGATGTCATGTTAATGAGGGTAGCTTTCCCCACCGACATATACTGTGATGCCTGAATGCCACCGCTAACATCAAGTTTCACCACTGGGTTGCGATTTGTATTCACAGCGGTAGTTCCGACCAATAAATTGTATGGCGAAGAAACAGTCAAATTATTACCGAACGTTTTGGCGCCCAAGACGGTTTGTTCCGAATCCAAATCCACACCGGAAGTGGCAAACGCAGCGCTGGGAATGGTTCCGGGCAAGATATTGGAACCGCTCATAATTGGTGCGTTGGACCCGAAATGGACGGTTTGTGAGCTGTCCGCGTATATTCCACCTGCGAAACGGGTGGGTGAGTTGAAAATCGTGGATCCATTGAGACATATGGGTACATCATCGGTAGCGGTCGTGTTGGTTGTAGAGGCCAATCTGCACACAACGATGGATTGCGAATTTGCTACCAAATTCACGGGTACGGTTCCAGAACCAACAGAACCAATATCGACATACATGGTTCCGGTTGTGAGTCCGTTGGTTAATTCCGGATTAACTGAGAACGAACCACGTTGGACCGGGTTAGGTAGTGAAATTATGTAGCCTGTACCTTTATTGAGCGCACTTACGTAATTAGGATACACGGTGATTGTAGGATGATTTGATATAGAGGTTGCATAATCGCATACGAATGTGAAAGAATATTTGTCGGCACCGATAACCGGTGTGTATGTTATTAGCCGACTGGACATGTTGATTGCGGTGAATGCTCCAGACAATTGTGTGCTCAGATTCGCCGGATTAGCAGTTGCCCAATACAAATCGTATGTGCCAGAACGTTTGCTTATGGTTGCGGACCCCACGACGGTAGATGGTGTGCAGGCAATGAGTTTATTTCCAACTGTGAGTGTGTTGCTGATGGATGCTGTTCCGGAAATATCCACATCTACACCCGACGTGATAGAGCCTTTTTTGTTGATGCCCATTTTGGTGGTGTAAATTGGTCCATCGGAGTTAATCGTTCCATTCACATCGATATTGTATTGTGTCTGCATTGCGCCTTTACCAATACCCAAGTAAGGCGACCCTCCTGCGGGGTCAATCAAATACAGATTGTTTCCTTCTTTGATGCACACTCCTGGCGGTAAATTATTGGTGGTTATGGAACCAGTGGGCAAAACAACCGAACCGGACATGACGCGGAGACCGCCGCTGATATCGAGCGAGTATGTGGTTGTTCCGGTGGGTTTAGTTGCGCCACCAACGCTTATATATTTGAATGAGTTCTCTCCCGAAAATTCTTGGGAGCTCCGGTTCAAAAGAGCCACATTCGATGTAAGTGCTGTATCCGCCACACCGCCGGAGGGAAGCCCCACACCGTCTGTCAATGTAATGTTTTTGGCTCGGATACTTCCGGACATATCGAGTGCAAACCCTCCTATTGGATTTCCACTGAGAGTGAGTGTTGATGCGTGTATAGAGTCGGCCGCTATATCTCCGGAAACATCCAATACATGTGTTGATGCGTGTTTTCCAATTCCGACGTTGCCGGTAAATGATGAGGTGCCGAGAACTGAAAGCGACGACCCGGAAGATATGGCGCCGCCGACAGATAAATCTTCGTCAATTGCTATAGAAGTGCCGTGAATTCCGCCGCTGATATCTACGGTGTAATCCGGGTTTCTCACTTTTCCAATGGACATAGAATTACTGATGAACGCGTCGCCACTTACATCTAACTCGATACCAGTAGTGTGCGTCTTACCGATTGCGAGATAATTGCCAATCTCCGCGGAAGAACCAACCGTCAATGAATCGCTGACGGAAACAGCACCGCTAACATCGATGTTTCCCCAAGTTAAGTGTTGTCCTTCGATGAATGAGTTCCCTTTAACATGCACGTTTCCGCTGACGTCGAGTGCAGCCGTCGAACTCACGCTGTTATGACCAATCGCGGCTTTATTTCCAACAGTGATATTTGTTCCGGCGGATACAGAGCCGGTCGTTGAAAAATCGGCCAGAGAAAAATTGGGAAGTGATAGTCTTGCGCAATCATATGTGCCGCCAACTACAAACCAGTCCGTACCATTGGAACGCAGTTGTACTGTTGCGTCTGGCAACAGAGACAGTGTATCTGCATCAGGATACGGAACAAACATTCCATTTGGGCTCAAAATGGTGGAAGTAAAATTGGAACTATTGCATACGGTAAAACACAGACCAGCGGTTGTTGGACTGGGCAATGTTATCGTCGATTCTTGGGATGCGGTGATATTCACAACCGAACCGGACTGTGCTGCAGTGAGCGAAATCTCGGTTGAGGCTACGTTCGCATGCCCGCTCAACACTTGGTATTCTGATTTTACGATGTTTGCGTTCATATCGGCAGTGGTTGTAAAACCGTTATTCGCGACGACTGCGCCTACCAAGTCAATTCCATGTGTTGCGTTTAATTCCACGCGATTATTGAGTTGTGTTTGGATGTTTGAGGTGAGAGATGACAAATAGGATAATTGGGTCGGTGTGATTGTGGAATAATTGGCTATAACATTTCCGACTATGGTGGTATCTGCATTGAATCTGTTTGGAACAGTGAATGTGTTTAAAGCAACATTGCTGACCATAGCCGCGTTCATTATCTCGGATGCGGACCCCCCGGAAATCGAATCCATGGCGATTTTCATGATGTCCAGTTGTGCTTGAAAATTCGACGTTGCGCCTCGCATGGCACCAAAATCGGCGGGAGACAAAATACTGTTGTCTGCGACAACTACCGTGTTGGCAATATTGATTTCTCCGTTGAACGTGTATATTCCGTTCAATACAGAATTTTCGGCGGATAAACTGAGTTTATCATTGAGTTGTGTTTGCACATCGGAAGACACGTTTCGCAAGTAGGATAGTCTGGTTGGACTGATTGTGTAAAATGTTTCGGGAGATACAACGGTAGTTATACCAGTGGATGACACTACCAAATTATCAAACTGGTTTATTCCGGAAAACGTGTTCGTGCCGGAAAACGTGTTATCTCCCGAAAAAGTTAGGTTTCCAGATACAACCGAGTTTTCAGTCTTGCTGACTTTGTTGTCCAGTTGTGTTTGAATGTCTTCGCTTACACCATTGATGTATCCTAACTGTTGCGGGGTAATGAGAACACCATTGGCCGAAATGTTGTCGTATATGTTGAGTCTGCTATGCATATCTAATCCGCCAGAGACAGTGGTCGGCCCGCTAAGAGTAGTGGAACCTTCGACATTGGCGTGTAAAACGGTGGTATTCGAAGCATAAAAGTTGCCCGAAACAGTGATGTCTTTTTCCATGACGACAGAACCGGCGAATTCAGAACGGCCGTAATCTATGCGAAATGCAACACCATCGCTTGTTGCGCGAGTTAATCCACGGCTTCCGAGTGGGCTGAGAATGTGTGGAATATACAGATTGTATATGACGGATTGTCCCCGTTTGGATGTTGATGCATTGTATGTTTCTACGATATCAAAGAACATGATGGATTCGGGAGATACTAAGAACGCATCGTATAGATTGGTCGAAGTGAGAACATGTGGTGGTGCTCCGAAATTGCGCAAATCTTCCACGGAAATAGGGTAGAACGTTTGAAATTGGTCTTGCGAAAATAGGAAAAATGCCCCGTTATTGTCATATCCAGTTATGAGTGCATTGGATTCGTTTTCTAAGAAAACACTATTGAGCATTTTACCTCCTTCAAGGATAGGGTCGGTGTTTTGAGTAATATTGTTGTATGTATCACCTCCATCGGTGGTGTATGTTATAATGCCTGGGCCTACAAACATGGCGACGTTTTGAGACCCGAGTGATACTGAATTGTATGAATCTCCTCCGGTGTAAGTGGATGATATGTTAGAAATAATGGGTTCGACATAATTGCCGATATTATAACTGTATATGCTATTTGCGACTGTAATATACATTAGTTGGTCTAATCCATCAGCTATGGTGCATTCACCGGGGAAATTAAAGGACCCATGATTCATGCTATAAATCGTGAAATTGGTGGGAACCAGATAATACGAAGTGGGCATATCGAACCATGTGCATTGTGTCTTTCCGCATACAAAGACGCGATACACGGAATGCGACACGACAAAATGGTCGGTTAAGAACACTGAATGAATATTGTCGGTATAAGGAATTCCAGCGATACCATACCAAACTGTGCCGCCATTGACGGAATAATACATAAAACCGCGCTGTGTGCAAACGAAACACAACGATGCATCTAATGCATACGCCGCGTGGATTTCGTTGTCCGCCAATAAACCAATATCTGTTTCGTTGAAATTCGACTGACTCCATGTTTGGCCCATATTGCGCGTGAAATACACCTTTTGCTGGTAATTCTTGGTTACCGTGCTTCCGAATTGGTCGGTGTAAAATGTGTCTGGGTCGCCGGCAACCGTGTATGGTTTTCCAACTGCAATAATGTAATTATGGTCAGACCGGCAATGTTTCAACACATCGATTTCGAACGGAATATGTTTCACAACGTTGGTTTCGGTTGTGCTTCGTATAATAACCGGGCCGTTTATGTCCATCACATATTCGTCTGTTCGCGGGTATTGGGTGTTTATTCCAACGGTCGTCCGGTGAAAAAGCCGATTTGTATCCGAGCTCACAATATTGATAGCTGGGGCATACGTTCCGTCAGGTTGTGTGTATCCTATGGTGCCCATTCGCTGGTTAATGTTGGGTGGGTAAGCGCCACCTCCAATGGAAATGCCGCTATTCGTTTCGCTATTTGTGAAATGAATCATGCTCATGGAAGACGAATCCGCCCCTCCGATACTAATTGCATTGTATTGTTTGGATGAATTGGCATTGTATGTGTCGTATGCGAATGTGCCGCTTTCAATGTCGTAAATACTTACAGCGGAGTTATTTATTGTCTGGTCCGCGTTTCTGGTGGTGAAAATGCCTTTGGAGTAAGTGATTACTGAATCAGCGGCTTCAACGGCCAGCACACCGCCTTCTATGTATTGAATGCGCGCGTCAGGGGTAGCTCCGGAAATATCGGTGGGAATGGGGGTTTCTTTGAAGAATTGAATTTCAGCAGTAGCCAAGTCGGTATGCGCAACCACGCCGGTGTCCTCGTTATTCCGTGAAATGACGGAATAATTGTTGGTGCCATCTGTGCGAACAGCAAATGTGAGTGGAATATTTCCGGTGATATCGAGAGTTGCAAGAGGGTTGTTTGTTCCGAAACCGATGTGTCCGTCATAATAGTATTCGGCAACACCGGTTCTTGAATCTAAAATTTTGGCTTGTGTGATTCCGAGGTTTCCTGTTATGGAGTCGTTGTTGAAAATAGTGACAATGTTGTTGTTGCGTTCAATGTTTCCTAATATTTGTCGTTCATATACATACATATCTTTCTTCACAGCCATACTGCCATACACGGTAGCATTGCGAAGAACTCTGAGCGTGATATTCGCGAAAATGTTCTCTGCGCCGACATATGCTGCCAATAAATTGCCTTTCACCTTCATGGACCCTTCCGCATTGATGTTTCCGAGCACATTCATATCGCCGTAAAAGTAATCTTTGATAGTGAATTTGTTTGCAACCACGGAATTTACATTCACGTTGCTGGTTGAATCAAGCCGGTTTGTTCCGCCTTGTTTTTTCCACGACATTATTCTCTTTATAATAATGACGGGTTATTTATTTGCGTGTTCTTACTTGCGTTGTTTACGATGTCCGGCATTTCTTAGACCCTTTATTTTCTTGACTTTTCGCGTAAAGTAAGGGGTCGGCACTCTTCGAAAAGATATTCCTAATTGGGGGGAATTTCTTTTTGATAAACCATTCGTCGCAAAATGGACATGTTTGTTTGGACTGCGACGACTTTGCATTCCATTTTTGACAAACTGTCTCAATATTCCATTATTGTTCTCTTTAACTATTTCCACATCTTTCACTTTTCGGCCATTTTTGTATGCTACTTCGCTATATACAGAAACCGCTTTGAAGGCTGACATATTTATATTTTAAGAGAAGACAATAATGGAGGCTTACCTCAGCCTCCTTTTTGTACCAACCGTTTCGTCGTTGTTGGCATTCTCGAGTTTGATGCGCGTCTTGTGCTCTTAGCGGAAGCCGTTCTTCTGCGAATGAACGCCTTTATTTTCGGCAAATTCACAATCAGTAAATTGGCTATATCTTTGTAAAAAGAACGCATCTTCGGCATAAATGCACGCAACTGTGTTTCGCAAACCCATCGTATTTCTATTTTTTCAAACAGACGACTTCCATTTAATATTTTGTTGTTGATTGCTTTATGTTCCCACAGAAAACGGTGATTATTATTGAAGTGTTCCACTAATTCTTCATCGTAGTCTGAACGAATAATATGCACTCGATATTCATTGCCATCGTCAAAATGGTATGGCATTGCGAAATACCCCCCATTTTTACGGATGCGCTTTTTCAATTGCGCGGGAGAACCGAAAAACCCCGTCAATTCTTCGCTCCCTTCCCGGATAGCCGCATCAAAAAACGATTCGCCAGCCTCTTTCCCTCCACCAAAATCCGAAAATCCGTGGCTGCTGTCTTCCATCGGGTTCTCTTTCCCAAACAAAAAATACAACTTACCTTTGTGAATAGCAACTGGCAATATACTTCCGGCTGGCATATACTATATAGTAGGAATACTTACTTTTTCACAATATCATAATACTCATACTGTCTAAAATTTGGAGCATACGCAGCAGATGATAACGACACACGTTTCATACCATCGGTTGCAGCTTCCACATCCGAAGAAACAGAAACACGCGGCATATTAGCATTCACATACTGCGTCATGGTTTCTTCTGACGCATGCGGCATATCATCGTAGAACGCAACTACTTTGGGATTCGCTTTAATTCGGTTCGGATGAAACGAAGACAAATATAACCCATCCAAACTCTGAATTCGGGAGAGAGCTACATACGTCTGCCCAAATTCAAACACACTCGAACCAATATCTATCTCCGCCATTCGCATTGTCGCCCCCTGTATTTTGTGTATGGTTAAAGCCCACGCCAAACACAACGGCATTTGTCCCACTGCAATTGTAGGCCAATCCGCCGAATGTCTGAATTGCGCCTGTATCCGCATCTGCACGCCGTTTGAAAACCGAACAATCGGTATTTCGCCAAACCCGGATTCTGACCGCGAATCGGCGAATCCGATAACTGTTCCCTGCGTTCCATTACAAATGCCTCGTTCCACATCGAGGTTTGCAGTGCTCATCACTGCCGTCCCGACTTTCAACGAGATTTTCTCCGGGGTTTGTGATTGCGACAAAAGCGCTTTCACTTCGCGGTCGTAATCGTCTTTTTCCAAATTGCGCGCTTTCGCTATATCCGCATATTCAATGTGTTTTCCACTACCGTCCATATATGTGCGACAATGCAACATATCAATGTGTTCATATTCGTATTCCATGGAATCGAGCTTATTAAATTCGAATTCATTCACATTATCCACTTTGCTTCGCACGGGGTACAGTTTCGATAGTTTGCATCCACCATACTGTGTTTCGTCGTATTCGCGCGACACATGCTGTCGCAAGATTAACTCATTATCTTCCGATAATATGCCCTTGCGTATTTCGCGCAAAATCTCAATGTATTTGGGGTCCGTTTGCCGAAACACCTTCATCAATTCGATACAGTTTTCTGGCAAGAATGTGCGAGACCACCTGTCGGATTCGAAACAGAATTTCGCTTCTGCAGATTCGGCCGGTCCAACGGGCGGCAACTGGAAGAAATCGCCGCTGAATATTAACTGTATTCCGCCAAACGGTCGATTCACACCTCGAATGATGCGACCTATATCATCCAATAGCTCGAATATACGCACAGACATCATACTGATTTCGTCTATTATCAACGTTCTCACTTGACGCCACGTTTTGGTCAGTTTCTTATTGCGCTGGATTTGAGCGATTATTTTATCGTTTGGGTCTCTCGCCAACCGGATTCCGCTCCATGAGTGAAGCGTGCTGGATTTGCATCCAAGCAATACTGCAGCACACCCGGTCATGGCACAGACTTGAAAATTGACGCCGGATTCGGTGAGTTGTTGAAAGAGATACTGTATAAGCCGGCTTTTGCCTGTTCCGCCTGGACCGGTTATGAATATATTGTGTCCCTGTTTCACGCGAACCGCGGCGTATTTTTGTTCGAGCGACAAAGAGTCAAACTCGATTTTACGTGTGTTCATTAAGTTCGTTATTTGATACAAATAGAAGGCTTGTATATTTACGTAGTTGGGTTTATGTTGATTTATTTCATTTTTTTGCGCGGATATGTGTTTTATACTTACTGTATAAAACATACACTATACATGCTCACACTGGGAGTTGAACCCAGGATACCGGTTTATAAGACCGATGTGATAACCGTTTCACTATGTGAGCTTATTGTAGAGAAGATAGGGAGAGACCACCGGGTCTCTTAACTACTTCTCTACATGGGTAATACAAAGCATTACTTTATATTAATTCTCGAGTTATTATTTACGCGTTTCTCATTTAAAAGCGGACTACCAGTAGCATCCACCTTCAATTGATTCATGTCCTTTCGGTTTCTCTTTCGCACTTGGACGTTTCCAGCTACTATTCATGTATGTCCGAACCATATCGGGTCTTTCTTTGAGCCACCGATTCCCGAGAATACCAAAATACATTTGCAACACACCTCCTACATAAATAGCCGACCCGCCAGTTTCATATATGTGATTAATCGTCGGCATGCCATATCCACCACAGCTAACCAACGCTACATCATATTGGCCGTGGAGTTGGTCTATTTGTTTGAAGAATGGCGTCGATGCATCCACGAAATCTACGGGTTCGGTTCCAGCGTGTGTTTGCGGTGGAACCAAAAACAAAAAGGTGCAATCTGGGAACAGGTCGCGTCCGTATATACTCTCCCGAATACCAACTTGTGTTTTCATTGTATCTGCAAAAGAGGAAATGATTAATATGCGTTTTCCTCGCAAAGCATGTGTCCATGGGTTCTCATGGTGAATGTAATGGAAAATGTCGAATACGAGAGACGAGATGCTGCGTTTCTGGCCAAAAGAGCGAACTAATTGTTGCGATTCTTTAACGAACTGATACATAGTTCCCCAGCGTTCCCATCCACCGAAAATCTCGCATTTTTGAAATGCAGCAATACTCTGTTGCGCGTATTTCTTGCGGGATTTATCTTTGCGAAACCAAATACCCGCATTAGTCTTAAGTATGGTTTCGTGTTCTTTTCCATACAAATAATCTTGCAATTTAAACTTGTTAAACGCATCAGGGCGCAAATATAACTTGTAATAAGCACAAACCTCATTTGTTTCCACCGTCGATAAACGCGGAATTAAGAACTTCTCTCCCGAACCGAGTTTTTGGGAAATGTATTCAAACAACACATCATTGTCATGAAACGACATCTCATCCTTGTATTGGGAGAGAATTCCAAGTGAATCCATAACCGGCTGTGAAACGCCATACGGAATTATAGCCGCATACGGGTCGGGCAGTATATCAGCCGCCGTGTATCTTCGCACCTGGCTACTATGATAATGGAACGTGCGCACTGCATCCGGATGGTTTATAACATCAAACCCGTTGCAATACAACAGGTATGCAATTTTATTGTCGCATCCAGGAACACCGAGCCCGACCTTAATAGGAAATGTTGGTAGATTATTGGTGTGGAATACCCATGCATCTTGCGAATCATAGCGCGGACCGAATATTTTCGAATCGCCTCCGCTGGGAGAGAACTCAAACCGGAGTTGGGCCATGCATATCTTACGCACACTCATATCACTGCGACGCACATTATTGAGCGTTTCATCGAAGAATATGTCTGAGTTTCCAATGACGATGTATGCGCTGTATCCCAGTTTTCTTTTAGCATAGTCGAATGCATCTTCGTATTTTAATCGAGACCCGATAATGTGTTGTTTGATGTTGGCTGGTGTTGTCGAAGTGGTAAATCCCATTTCTTCGGGAGAGTATGTGCGTTCATTTAACAGAACAATCTCATCGAAAATGCGCACGTTTCGGTGAAGACAGTATTCGATTTCTTTTGCTCGAGTGGGATTAGAATCGATATAGTATTGAGCGAATAATACAGTTTTATCTCCCGAAATAACCGAGTCGGAAAGTGTCAATGGGTTGGAAGTGAATAAGAATCTCATAGTTTAATTTAACTATACGGTATATACTTTATACATATTTTGCCAAGAAGAACATATGAAGGTTTGCACACGTATTATAATACATGAAATATTTTTTATTGGCAAAACCCACAAATGAACCGGTGGATGACCGCGCAGATGAGCAAATAATCGATATGGGGAAAAAGAACGTGTTTCTGTTTCCACACGTGAATATCAAATACTACATGGACAACGGCCTATTCGAGCAGAGTTTGATTGAATGGTGCAAAGAGTTCTGCACGCCGGATGGAGTGTTTATCGACATTGGAGGACACACTGGCACATACGCCATAAACCTGGCATCTCGGTGTCGGCATGTGCATGTGTTTGAACCTCAAAAAGCTACGTATTATGCGTTGTGTGGAGGCATTGCGTTATCTGGATTATGCGACAAAATATCGGCGCATAATTATGGCGTAGGCTCTCCCGAACAAGTGGGTGAAATTAACCTCAATATAGTGAGTTTGGATGGTGGAGGGTCGTCCATCCAGTCTCAGCCTGAGGGCAATGTGCTGAAAACGGAGCGAATTCGCGTTCGCACATTGGATGATTTCGGCATTTCGAACGTGTGTTTCATTAAGATGGATGTGGAGGGGAATGAGCTGGATGTGTTGAAAGGTGCGCGGGAAACGCTGAAGAGGTCAGGATACCCGCGAATCATATTTGAGTATAATGAATCAAATCCTCGGTTGGTGGCGTATTTGGAGCGCGAGTTGGGTTATGATATAGTACCAATTAGGGGGTATTCAAACATGTATTTGGCAAATCATCGTTCTAAATAATTGGGTCTGTTATCTTATTCGTGCTCTAACCGGAGGGTGAGAGATAGTTCCCCGCCGTTCAAATCCACTATGGTGCCTTCATCATCGACGAGTTGAATGCGCAGCCGTTGCCAATCGCATTTTCCGTAAATGCGCTTGTCGCTCATCAATCTGCCGTTGGATTCGGAGCAGAAAATGGTGTTTCCGCGGCCTACCGAAGTGTCGCATGCTATTTTGGCGATGATATTTTTGGGAATATTATACGATTTTGCAACGGGAGCCACCACCGAGTTATTCGGAGTGCGAGAGTAGTCTTCGAGCACGATGTAAAAGTATTTGGGATAGGGAAAAATAGTGGATGGTTGTCCCGAATAATAGGTGCGGTTTTCGTAATTGACGGATTTCGTCGTGAATGGAGATGAGCTAATGACAACCATGGGACCATATGTTGCAGAATTGGTTATAATGTGAGTGGGAGTTCTGTATCCCATAACCCACCCAATTTTGTTTTTCAGGTTTATAACATCTGGTTGTCCGGCCGAATTCACATCGAAACTGAAAGTTGCTGAGAATCCGGCACTCAGTGTGAAATAATATTGGTTAATGTTATTATCATAGGAAATACTAAGAACGTTTGAGACTGTTTGATTCACAGTAGCTGTTGTAGATAGTGAGTTCTGAATATTAACTTGTATAGTCATAAGACCAAACTGTTCATTAATGCTTGCACACAAAATAGATGGTGTAATATGCCCGGGGGAAACCACAACCATGAAATCCTTGGTTGTATGATTACTCTGTAGCGTGAGTTTAAAACAGTTGTTCGTGGCGGGTTTGACACTGCAATCCTGCGTGGCTAAGTTGTAAAATGTGAATGGGAGTTCAGCACTTACAACGCTTGCACTGTGAATTCCAGTGATGCGGTCTGGGAGAGAGAAATTGCAATCGATGCGGGAAGAATCGGATGAGGTTTCGTCGCGGTATTTGGTGTCCAAATGAATATATTTGTGTTTTAATGGTTTAACCACATTCGTCATAACCATATGATTTCCATGTTGTTCTACATGTGGTTGTAAGAATTTTTGGTCTAAATATTGGCTCATTTATATATATTCACAGTTTATCTCCTTACATTCATTGTTTTCCATATTGCTTATTTTTATACTGCTCCTCCACAACATGTTCGCTTTCCCTCGCCAGGATAAGTTCGGACCATAGCACGTGGCACTTTGTTCGACGGTTGCGTTTGTTTTAGTGCTTCGGTAAAGAGCGCATCATTATTGTTGATGTCTATTATGTTGGGTGTAGCCAATAATGGGCGATAAATTGGTTCTCCGTTAAATGGCACAGTTTGAGTGGATGGTGGTCGGCGTTTGACAAACCGTTGATGTGAAGTGAATATCATGGTTCAAATAATATATACATATGTTATACTGTAATCTAACAATCCGAATAAAATTGATGGGAGATATTTATTGCAAATACTGTTATAAACATTGGAAGCTAAAGACTGATTACAATAAACATATCACCTGTTGCGAATTCTTCTACTATTTCCGACGTAATCCAGACAGACAAATGGACGAACACGGTGTGCAAGTTCCTACGCAGATAGAACTGTTTAAACTTGTACAGTCTCTCGCACAAAAATGCGATAAATTGGAACGCGAAGTGAAAACCATGCGCGCAGCTTTGAGCATGAAACAACGTAAACAAATCACGGAATGGATAAACCATCCTTCGCAAACACCTTCGGCCACATTCGAAGATTGGTGGCACGAAATCAAAGTGGATAGAGACCAGCTGCAACGCGTTTTCACATACGATTTGACGGAAGGAATGAAGGAGTGTATTTTGAAACAGATTGACAAATGCAAAATGCGGTTGCCCATTCGCGCATTCACGGAAAAACACGGCGTATTCTACATATACACTCATGACCCCGAAGAGACACATTGGAGGGCAATCACTTCTACGGATATGGAGCGTATGCTGGTGTATTTGTCGCAACAGTTCTTGCGTGTATTCTTGGTATGGCAAAAGGAACATGCGGCGGAATTTCGCGAGAGTGAGGAGAAGAAAGAGGAGGAGTATGTGTATATGAGTAAAATCAATGGATTAAAGGTAAGCTCAGAAAAGAGACTCGCGGATATTAAAAAGTGGTTATTTCCGCTGATTTGTGAAACGTTGAATCGGGTTCATATTGAATTTTGAGAGTCTCTTTTTGAATAAAAAATTGAATATGATTGAATATGATATATGTTTTTTATATAAACACATATATTCTATATTTATAAGCGAAGAATGCAAGAACAAAAAACAAAAGACGACATTATTGCGACAAAAGTTGTGCCCACATTTTTGGCCCAGAAAAACGCGCATGAACGCGACCAATACATCGAATTCGACGAAGGACCCCACATTTACACCGTCCATGGACAACAGGGTTATACCTCGGTTACCACCTGGAACCATGGACATTTCTCGCATTTCGATGCCGACGCCATAATCGACAAAATGTTGGCCAATAAGCGCAAGATGGCCGACCCCACATATAAATATTACAACATGACCCGCGAAGAAATTAAAGCAATGTGGGACCGCAATCGCGACCAAGCGGCGGGAGCGGGAACACAGATGCACTACGACATTGAGTGTTATTTCAATCAGATGCCGGTTTCGAACGACAGCATCGAATACGCTTGGTTTCTGCGTTTTGTGGCGGATTTCCCGGATTTGAAGCCGTATCGCACGGAATGGATGGTGTATTACGAAGAGCTCAAATTATCTGGGTCAATCGATATGATATTCGAGAACCCCGATGGCACGTTGCAAATATATGATTGGAAGCGATGCAAAGAGATAAAATACGACCCCGAATTCGGCAAGTATGCGCAAACGGCATGTATCGCGCATCTACCAGACACGAACTATTGGCACTATGTGTTGCAGCTGAATACGTATAAGAAGATACTGGAGGAGAAATACGGCAAAACCATTACGGATATGTATTTGGTGTGTATTCATCCGGATAATCCGTATCAGACATATGACCGGATACAGGTGCCTACTTTGAAGGAGGAGATGGATGCGTTGTTTCAGTTGAGGCGGAGTCAAGTGAGTGAAACGAAATAAAGGTATGTTGAGAAGTCTGGACCATTACCATTCTTGCTTGGTTCCTCCCGAATATGGTATCCCGTGTCCTTCGTGAATCATAATATCGTTGATTGTATCTGAATCTACCATATTCCATATATTTACCAAAATACGCCCATACTTATCAAAGTTAAAACATTCAATCTTTATAATTTTCTGTGGATTTTTCTGTAATAATTCAATAAATCTTATTTTGGCAGATTTCGCCGCATCCACTTCTTTTTCGCGATTAGGCGCATTTAGACGTGGCTTTATTTCGGGTGAATCATAGCCTAAACAACGACAACGATATTTAACAAATTCTCCACGATATTCAAATACAGCACTAAACGTATCTCCGTCATAAATATTACATGGAATTGCATAAAATGTTTTTCCTGTAAAATTAAAATGCGGGATATCGTCCGGAGTTATATTTTGTAAATTAGAAATAGGATTCATATTCATGTATATTCATATGAATATACATGTATATTCATATTCATTGATTTATATAACATATCTTTATTTGCTCTTGGGTCCTCCGGACACTTATTACCTGTGTTTAGTATATGTATATTGTTAAAAACAAGAGTATAAATCTGATTGTGATTTCGTTTATTGTTTTTGTTTTTATCAATTTACTGGAAAATTTGATACATTACAATATTGGGAGACATACCCAAAATGACGATTTTATTGTCATCACGAATCCTCCGTATAAGGATTGGATTAAAATTTCGATAATTATGCTCATATTTGGACTATTACAGGGGTGTTTAACGTACTATTTGAATTATGTATAATATAAAAAACATAAACAGGCAACCACATATGTATGCAGAAAGATGAGTCCGTTTCATTTATTATTACGTTTTTTACAATGGTTAATAGTATTATTCAACGGAATTTGGAATCCCAAACAACAAAAACAAATACAAGATACACCACCATCGCCACCACAAAATACAGAAACCTACTATTATGTGAAAGCATTAGCGAGGTTCGAAGATACATATCGCAAGTATTCATCATCGGAGATGAACGCCAATATTGATAGTGTGTTCTACAACCAAACTGAACTGAAACGGGCCGTGGAAGAACCAGATAATGATTTGGAACTAAAATGGAGAAGAAGGCATATGAACATTTCGACTCCCCGTGGAAACGTAATCATGTATTACGATGCGTTCAAGATGGGGTTCGCGTATTACTGCGACCAGTTCATGCCATATAAATTATTGAATGCAGTGGCAATGAAATATGTAATAATGTATCGGTGTCGCGATTTTTTCGTGGATGAAACCGTGGTGGCAGACAATCACAAGAGCGCATTATTGAGAGTGCCAGACACAAAACAATCCGATGGGTCTAACGTAAAAGTCGAAATATCTGGGTTGAAAGACGCTCCATTTGCCAAATTGAAAGCGCAACCTCAAATGGTTCAAAAGTCGCAAACACAAGTAAAGGAGACAAATCGTTTCATCAATATGGGAGCAGTGCGCAATTATACGCCCTTACTTACTTACAAGAAAAAGGTGCATGCTTTAAATGGGTTTAAAAGTGATGCGATTCCTCCTCAAATAATGACGTATAAGCAATACAAACAACAGGGGGGCACTTTGTAAGAATAATAATATTTCATAAAGTAATATTATTACTAACCTTTATCGGTTCAGACTGCTACTGGGGTCCATTCGACTCGGTGGAAACGGCTTTCTCCTTAAGAAATTGTTTGAATCCGTTGCTTCTGCGGAGATTGAAAGATGACCCCAAATGAGACCGGGCTATTTCATACGCTTGTTTGTCCTTTTCCGGGAGAGACCGAATATAAGCTACTAATAACTCATTAATTTCTTCCGGACTCATTGGTTTTAATTATCGCTATATTTTTATGTTTGTTGAATGCTACAAAATAATAAGGTTCGAAACATTTCAAATTTATTCGTCCGGAACTTCAACCACAAAGATTAACATAATCCCACCGGGGTTCTGCAATAATTTACTTGATACTGCAACGTGTCGTTTTCCACACACCGATTATTGATGCGTTTAATGTACTCGCCCTGTTCCACCGTTTTATGCGCCGGTTTATTGTAATTGAGCATGTTCGGACACACCGTGTTGGTATAACTAACCTTTGTCTTTGCCAGCCGGGGGATTTCCGCATCGTAATCGCACGCCGTGGCCGTCAGATGCGTTGGGTCGCTAACCACACACTTAATTGTGCGTTTAGCCAGATTTTCCGTGTAGTCGGATGCATTATTGAGATGTTTCGGCGCGTCGGGTTTCACAGAAGTGAATGGGTATCCGCGACGAATCCATCTGTATTTTGTCGCCAACATACCCGAATTACTCACAACCGATGGAATAACGACATTGGTTTGGTAATCCTTACAATTGCACAATACGTTGTTTTGTGGAATCGGCGTAGTGCGAGAAGTATTCGTTTGTCCAACATACGTGTGATTGCGGTGCGTTCCATTGAGAGAAAACCCCTTTCCATCTGAGTGCTTACTCATCACATGATAAGTTTCTCTTGTCTTGCGTTTCATGGTAGCGATGGACATGTTTATTCTATATATGTTGTATAGCCTTTATTCCGATTTAATCTTTGCCTTCCCTTCTATGGTCGGGCGTTTGTCATATCCACCCCAATATTCACATTCACATTTCCTTTGTTGCGAGGATACACAATACTCAACTTTTTGCCCGAATTCACCACTAACGTGTTGCGATTCACCACGTGAGAATATCTGGCACTGGTGCCTAACCCCCAAACAGTGGTCATCAACCCATTCGCATTTGTCGAGGTAAAACCAGAGGTAGCGGAACCATACACTATACCACCACTTCCTCCAACAACAGTGTGTTTTCCATTGTGGCACATCGCATATGCATGCGTGAGACCGGATGCGGTTGCCGCGGTAATAACATAGGACGAATTTGCAGATGTATTGCTAATGTAAGAAATTGACCCATTCTCTCCCGAAACAACGGTTAAAACACCATCTGTCGTTGTGCTGGTCAAATACGAATTACCCGGAATAGCCGAATTACCAACAGGGATTTCTGTTGCGCCTAAAGTCGGAGAAAGCAAATCGAATGTTTCGCCGGAAATGGAAGAAACAATCACTGCATTCTTACTAACAAGCGGTCTCATTCGGATGGGAATGGTTCCATTACTAACATTCGGGAGAGACACAGACGCCCATGTTTGCGCCAGGGGGTCCGCAGATTGCGCAGATTCTGAACCATATACTATCCATTTCTGTCCAGTCCATGCAACACCGGTCGCAGACGATGTTAATGGAATATCTACTGTATCCCATGTGATACCATCAATACTGACTGCGGCAACTGCGACGCCCGATTTTTCGCCAACGGCGACGAAGGCTGTTCCATTCCATGCAATATCGTATGCTTCAGTGAATATCTCTCCCGAAACAGAAACCGCACTCCATTGTAATCCATCATAACTGGACGCAATGCAATTTCCGCCAGCTCCAACAGCGCACCACAAAGTTCCATTCCATGCCACCTGATTGCCGCGAGTAGAAAAGATGGATGCACCGAGACCCACCCATTCAATTCCGTCGGGAGAGTATGCCAACGTGTGCGAACCTTCACCAGCAGCGATAATGGGTGATTGTATGTGTGCAGTTCCAACTGCGGAATTGTTCCAAGCAAAGCCCGAGATGGTGCTCATCCCGCTGATGGACCCATATGCGGACCACGTGGAATTATCGAGACTGTATCGAGATTGAGTTCCGTTGGTGGATAAATAGAATGTTCCGTTGAAGAGATGTTCGGGAGAGACAGCCGAATTGTTTGTCGTCCATGCGATTCCGTCCAAACTGGTGTAATGCGCAGCGTCGCAATATACCGTCCATACGTTGCGAGTGTATTGAACCGTTAAAAGTGTGGTGGTTGAAAAAGGAACACTCACCGACGACCATGTTTTGCCATTTGTGGAACGCAGACACACAACGGTCGAATCCGACGAAAATCCGACGGCAAGCCAAACGCCTTCTTCTGCGGAATATGCAACAGATGAACCGCGAGTCATGAGCGAAGTTCCAATCCCAGTCCAATGAACACCATCGGGAGAGTAAGCAAGAGAGTTGGTGCCTTCGCCTAAAGCAACCGTGAGTTTTTTACTACTGGCAACCGCATATGCGTTTGTAGAAAAGATATATTTGCCGCGGCCAACCCAAGAAATACCGTTGTCGGTACTCGTAGCGATGGTGTTGTTTGTTCCTGACCCAGCGGCAACCCATAATTTGCCGGTCCAACACGCGGACCGGAATGTGGTCATAATCGAGGTGCTGCCAATGGAACCATCCCATGATTTGCCGCTGTCATTGCTGTAGGAAACCGAATATGTGGCACCGGAACCTAAACACAGAGTTGTGTCGGTTGGGAAAGAGATGGTATGTGCGGATTCTCTCCCGAGTTCAATGTCATGGACTTTACCGGGGAGATTGGTTTTGAGGAGAGAAAACCCGGTTGCGTCGGTGCTTCTGAGGAGATATTTATCACCGGATGCAGATTGGAAATCGCCCGCAATAACGAATTGGTTGCCGGTCCATCGCACAGTGTATGGACTCGACGTCGCAAATGGGTCAGATGGGAAAACTCGCGGTGCCCAGGATTCGCCGTCGTAGCTGACGAAGTATTTGCTCTCTCCCGATATTTCTTTGCGCATGACCACAATAAATTGCTCACCGTCAGTATCGATTGCCATAGCGGACCTGTATCCAAAGAAATATACCATGGATGCGTCGAAATTTGCAGAAGGAGAGCTGTTTCCGGCTAAATTTGTGGTGAAAATGCGGATTCCATATGTTTGCCCGGGAGAGAGACCACTAATAGAAATTGGACTGGCAGTTGAGGATGCACTAACAAACGGTTGTCCATTCACAGAATAACTCACATCGGTTATGGAGCGACCATTGTCCGCGCCAAGAGTGAATGCGATGGAAGCCGCGCTTATATCGGTTTGCGTGATGGAAGTGATGGTGGGCGCGGAAGGATTGGTGTATGGTGTCTCGGATAATGAATTGGACGCGGAAGAGTCGCCGTTATCGTTTGTTGCAACAATTGTTATGGTGTATCCGGTGCCGTTGGTTAAACTGCTAACGGTGATGGGTGATGTGATGGTTCCACTGCTTGTATATGCACCACCGTTGAGAGAATACTTATAATCGGTTATGGCGGAACCACCATCGCTTACCGGTGCGGTAAAATTAATAGTTATAGTTTGGTTTCCAGCCACTAAAGATGTTATAGAGGGCGCACTGGGAACAGACATTATAAAGTATTGATATATTATTATTTATCTGTCTCATAAAAAAGCAGATGTAGAATGATAGTGAGACTATTTATAACATTCACATGAATTTTATAAAATGCATTTTAACGTAAGGAGGTACGAGAGATTTCAAGGTGTAGTTGTAGTTGTAGTTGCTACCGGGGAACTCGCATATCCGTTGCTGGCATACATGTTCAGCGTGTATTCTGTCTCATTGACAAGCCCATTGATAGTGAATGGACTACTTGTCGGGTAATACACCGAACCATTTGATAAATACAGAGTGTATGTTTTTCCAGCCAATGGATACGCGAATGACACATCAATACTCGTTCCACTGTTTGCAGTTGCACTCAACGACGTGAATGCGGGGAGCTGACTCACTTTCAACCCGGTTTGCAATGTCCATGTTATGCCATCGAAACTGGTCGATGCAATCGTGCCGGATGGGTGCGCACCAATCGCGACAAACGTGGTTCCATTCCAAGATAAACCAATCACTCGGGAGAGACCAGTTGAAGCACCAGTCCAATTCACACCATCGGTAGAGTAAGCAGCCGAGTATGTTGGCCCGGAACCACCCGCAACCCATATTTTGCCAGTCCAGAGAACACGACCCGTTTGAGCAAACGCTGTGTTGGTGAGAACAGTGCTCGCCAGTGTCCATTGGATGGCGTCGAGACTGGTATATATTCCACCAATACCAATACCAACGTATAACGTGCCGTTGTATGCGACATGCGCAAGTGTGGCACCAGAATCGTGAGAGGTGTATTGCGCCGAATTATTATACTGGATTAACACATCATTCGCGTCGGTTCGTGCAATCACCCATTTGGTGCCGTTCCACATGATAGATGATGCGGCGTTTGCACTTTCTTCGCGCAAATCGGACCACGTTTTCAGGTCGGTGGATTTGGCAATACCATTGTGGCCGTTAGATTTTTCCACAATGGCCTTGTATTCCTCTCCCGAATTTGAAACAACCGAAAAGGTTAAATCTGTGTCAGTGGTTGAGGATAATTCAGCATCGATATTCTCGTCGTCAATGATTTGAGCTTGTCTGACGAGTTTATTCACTATTTGGCGAGATGATGAATTGGCATTATTCACATTGAATATGGCAGGCACAATATTTTCTAATTTTCCGGGATACCCGGTAATACCTGTATATCCACCAACTCCGACAGACCCCACACTTCCAATCGGCCCTGTAATCCCATTATTTCCCGCATTTCCAGGAACACCAATCAATCCATTTGGACCCATAGCTCCAGAAACGGAACCATCCGGACCCGTTGGACCGGGCGGGCCAATCGGACCGGTTGGACCCTCCGGACCGGCCGGGCCGGTGATGTCCGCTGGACCAGTATCACCCATAGGCCCAGTCGGGCCGGTTGGACCTTGTGGGCCAGTAGCATCCGGATTTGCGGGACCAGTCGGACCAACTGGAGCTGTTCCTGTAGGACCGGTATAACCGGTATATCCTTCTGTGCCATTCGGTCCAAACACGTCATCTGTTGCACCGGCGATACCTTCAAATTCGGGGGCAACTCCGGTGAGACCAGTATTACCCACATTTCCAGTTAAACCGGTATGTCCTATACTGCCCGCTATTCCACTATTGCCCACATTTCCGGTTATACCATCTGTACCGGTGATGCCGGTGTATCCGGTGATGCCGGTGTATCCAGGGGTTCCAGGGAGGCCAACACCTCCGATTGTGCCGTCGGGTCCAGTGTAGCCGGTAGTTCCGCCGAAAGAGCTGGCTGGTCCGGGGTCGGATGAGCCGGATGGACCAATCACGCCGTAGATTGTGTCTGCAGCTATAATCGCTTGATTATTCATCATTTGGTTGATTTGTCCGCCGTCCAAGTTATTGGCAAGAATACGAAGTCCGGTCATGTATGCTTGGAAAAATTGTGAGGTTCCGCCGAAATACATGGCGCCAGTGTAGGCAGATACATATTTGGCATACGAACCGACAAGCACGCCGTTTCTGTATATTGACATCGTATTTCCTGTGCTTCCGCCAATTCGCAGCACCATAGCTAAATGCGTCCATGTATTGAGAGGCAGACCTGATATAGTTATATCGGTGTTTCCTAAGGTTGAAATGCTAATGTTGGTGTCAGTTCTTTGTGTAATAGTCAAAAAGAAGTCTCTCTGGAAATATGGGTCTGAAGAAATAGAGAATAGTCTATGATTATTGTTTCCCGAATATTGTTTCAAATACCACCAAAATCCAATTGAGAAATATTTACCAGGCGTGACGGTATCAATTGGACGACCATAACGCGCTGTGCTATAATACAAATGAGTATATTGCCCTGTTGTGAAATTAATATATCCGGGGTATCCAACTGGCGGTGTTATACCCGCTGGAAAGCAGCTAAGTCCATTATACTCCTCAAAATCATACACTACTCCGGTTGGCAAATAGTTAGCAATGCGATTACCGTCACCCTCGTCTGACTGTGCGCAGCGCAGATTGGCCAGAACAGTCAAGCTTCCATTTATATATCCAAGCCCCTGTTGGCCCGTCCATGATTTATAAAAATAACCCGTTGGACCAGTTATTCCGACGTTGCCAGTATTGCCGCGAGGTCCGCTTCCTCCAGTTTTTCCGGTTGTTCCATCTTCCCCGGTCAGACCAATGAATGGCCCAATATCGCCCGTGATTCCAGTCGTGCCCGTGATTCCAGTGGGACCCGTAATGTCATTAAACAAACCTGTAATGCCGGTATTTCCAGTTTCGCCGGTGTATCCAGTAGGACCGGTTTCTGCCGTCTGACCAATGGGACCAATGCAACCATCTGTTCCGGTTGTTCCAGTGTAGCCGGATACACCCGTTAATCCGTCATGACCGACATCGCCCGTGTAGCCTGTTATTCCCGTCATTCCAGTTGTGCCGGTCGGCCCTGTCATGTCTATGGCGGCGGAACCAATATCACCTTGGATGCCAGTGCGGCCAGTGCGGCCGGTATTACCAGTGGGTCCGGTTTCAGCCGTGTATCCAGTTTGGCCGGTGGAACCAGTGCGTCCAGTTTGGCCGGTGGAACCTTCAGGTCCAATATCACCTCGGTCGCCGGTTGGACCGGTGATGCCGGTGTATCCGGTGTATCCGGTTATGCCAGCATCGCCAGTTGGACCGGTGTTTCCAATGGAACCAGTTTGTCCGGTGAATCCAGTGGGTCCGGTTGCGCCGGTGGTATCAATTGCGGCGGAACCAGTGGGCCCGGTTGCGCCGGTTGCGCCGGTATTACCAGTGGGGCCGGTATTTCCAGTATTGCCTGTGTTGCCGGTATTGCCAGTGGGTCCGGTGTTTCCGGTCGAACCGTTAGACCCGGTTTTTCCGGTGGGTCCAGTCAGACCTGTTGTGCCGGTATTTCCGGTATTTCCGATATTGCCAACAGCTCCGTCAGGGCCGGTTATGCCGGTTATACCGGTTATGCCGGTTGTGCCGGTTGTGCCGAATGAACCGTCTGGACCAATTGAACCAATCGGGCCGGTGGGACCATCTTTATCGGTTGTTGGAACAACTGGAGTTGAGCTTGCATATATCTCTGCAATCTGGGCAGCTGTACATGCTTTATCGAATATTCTTATGTCATCAATGTATCCTGTAAAATTACTATTAGGCGGATTAGTATAACTAGAAGTAGTTATGGTAGTAGTTGGTATAAAGGTGACACCAGTTATATAGATAGCATTCGGGTAAGTACCCGTCGCAGCACTGACGTTCATGGAAAAATTAAATATCGTAGAACCAGTTGATATAGTCCTTGTAGCACTATAATATGTCCAAGTTGTTTCGTTTTGCATGTATACTCGATTACTACCAAACCCATCGTAAAACCCTAGTGAGATTTGCTGTGTAAATGGACGGGCTAATCTATACCAAAACCCAATTGTATATGTACCACTAATTAAGTATAAATTTTGGCTTATATTTCCGCCTCCACCAGAAGAAACTGTATATAATACAACCATTTGAGTATAACCAGTAGGTGGCGAAACTGGATATCCTGGAATTAATTCAGCAGTTCCATTTTGAATAAAAGAAGTATTACTACCTGACCATATCCACTGTTGTCTATAAGGATTGACAGTAAGGCTTGTAATGCTGTTCGGGGCGTTAAGACTGGCATCGAATGAACCTGCAGTTATAAAGTCTTGACATAAGCCAGCATTATTAGAAACACCAAGACCACCAAGTGAAAACCCATAATTAACTCCACGCGACCATAAAGTTGGTATTCGGCTATGGTCTGTATAAGACCCACTTACGTAAGGAGCTGTATAGGTCAAATAATTATCCACATATAAATATGAAGCAGTGTTGTCCCATTTTATTACATAATGATGCCATCCACTATTGTTAGTGCTTTCTTTTAGATATCCCAAACCATATGTATAATCACCCACATATTTGTATCCTGGAATGGCAATTAATGCACCGGTGGAATCAACATATATAGTAAAGAAAGAACTATTTATAATAGTTTTGTTTGTTGCGCCATTTTTGTTCAACCAAAAACTTATTGTACTATTCGGCGAAAATAACTGGGCTGAATTGTAATAATTTGTTGAACCGTTAAGTGAAAATACATATCCGCGAGTAGGGTCATTATACATCGTTGATGTTCCAGACAAAACCAACCCGTTAGCTGCGTAATTAAATGTGGAAGATTTATTAATTAACGAATAAGTTGGGACTAAAGAAGGAGGAGGATAATAAAATCCAGTCATACCAATCCTACCTGTTATTCCAGTCATTCCAGTAGAACCAGTTTCACCAGTTTCACCTGTCATTCCCGTTCTACCAGTCATGGAAATGCCAATAATACCAGTCATGCCCGTAGCCCCGGTTGGTCCAGATGCCCCAGTACTACCCGTACGACCCGTTGTTCCTGTCGGACCCGTTGGAACATCCCCTGTAATACCCGTCAAACCGCGCATTCCATACCTTTGCATTCCATCCAACCCAGTAGGGCCGGTTGTTCCAGTCACACCATATCCAGTTATACCAGTATATCCACTTATACCAGTATATCCCGTCTCACCAGAAACCGTATTTCCCACACACCCCACAGTTCCATCTGGACCAGTTTCACCCGTCATACCCGTCGAACCAGCATCACCAACCGACCCAGTCGTGCCAGTTCGGCCAGTCGGACCAGTATAACCATCCATACCTGGGTCGCCTCTATCTCCCCTATTACCAGTTGGACCCGTAGTTCCAGTATAACCAGTTGTGCCATAGTATGTTTCTCCGTCAATACCTGTTTCACCAGTGCATGCGGATGCAGGCATGGTTCCAGTTTCACCCGTGGGACCAGTCTCGCCGGTTACGGTGCTTGACCCAACAACGCCGGTTGGACCTGTTATGCCGGTGTGTCCCGCATCACCCAATAACCCAGTTGCTCCGGTATAGCCGGTTGAACCAGAGGCGCCAGTTATGCCGGTTTCTCCAATATGCCCAGTCGTACCAGTGCCGGCAGTGCATCCATCCGAACCTGTGCTTCCAGAAACAACACTCATATCGATTGCTCCCGCACCCCCCGTCTCTCCCGCAACCCCAGTTTGTCCAGTGGAACCGGTATCTCCCTTCGGCCCAGTTTCGCCAGTAGCACCAATAGAACCGGTGGAACCAGTTGGACCAGTAGCGCCGGCGGCACCAGTTATGCCGGCTTTACCATCTGCGCCGTCTGTGCCGGTGGCGGACAAGCCGGTAACACCGGTATATCCCAAGAATCCGGTGGGACCAGTTGTTCCAGACACACCAGTATCACCATCGTCTCCCACACAGCCGACATCACCAGTCGGCCCAGTGGTACCCGTGGAACCGGTCAGGCCGAACGCGCCGAAAGACCCGGTTGTGCCGGTGGAACCAGTTTCTCCGGCGTAGCCAGTATTTCCAATGGTTCCATCGGCACCAGTTAAACCGGTCGAACCGGTGTATCCGGTTGTGCCAGTGCGACCTGTTAATGTATATGTGGGCATTTGGCCAGACTCGCCGGTTATGCCCGCATTCATGGAAACACCTGTTATGCCGGTCATTCCAGACGAACCAGTGTATCCGGTAAGTCCAGTTTGTCCAGTGGTACCAACAGTGCCCACGCTTCCATCCAAACCTGGCATGCCGGTTTCACCGTAATGGCCGGTTATACCAGTTCTGCCGGTTCTGCCGGTTCTGCCGGTTCTGCCGGTGTTTCCTTCAGTGCCAATTTCGCCGGTAATGCCGATGCTTCCGGTTGTTCCCGAGACACCGGTTGGTCCAGTTATGCCGATTGAACCGGCGAGACCGGTTGCGCCCGCAGATGCTGTTAAACCCGTCATGCTGGTGAGTCCGGTGCTACCAGATACGCCGGAAACACCGATGGTTCCTGTGCTGCCAGAAGCGCCAATTGTACCGGTAATGCCGGTTGAACCGGTTGAACCTGTGTTTCCAGTTGTTCCCTCATTTCCGGTTATGCCAGTGTAGGCAGTGGGACCGGTTTGACCAATTATTCCTGTGTTTCCGGTTGTTCCAGAAACACCGGTAGGACCTGTTATGCCCACAGTTCCGATGGGACCGGTTTCTCCTGCATCCGCGATTACCCCTGTTATTCCAGTGTTTCCTGTTTTTCCGGAAACACCAATGCTACCTGTTCTGCCGGAGCTGCCGGAAGCACCCATATCGCCAGTCATGCCAGTATAACCGGTTGGCCCAGTGAAGCCGGTGCTCGCATCTGCTCCCATGTTGCCGGTGCTGCCGGTCGAACCGGTTTCACCCAATGAACCGGTTTTTCCGGTGGCTCCAGTGGTGCCGGTGGGCCCAGTGATTCCAGCACATCCTGTGTGTCCAGTCTCACCAGCATACGCGGTTTGCCCAGTCATTCCGGATGTACCAGTCATGCCGGTAATTCCACTCACACCAGTGTTTCCGGAGCTTCCTGCGACACCAACTTCTCCTAACATGCCGGTCGAACCGGTTTCACCAGTAGAACCGGTGTTCGATTCGGGCCCGGTGCTGCCCGTTTGGCCGGTTGGGCCGGTCTCGCCAATGGTTCCAGTCGGGCCAGTTGAACCGGTAGGGCCGGTTTCTCCCGTTGTGCCTATGCTTCCGGTGTTTCCAGTTGAACCCGTCGAACCGATACTTCCAGTGTTTCCGCTGAATCCACTGCTTCCAGTGTTTCCACCCAAACCCGTGTTTCCCGTGCTACCGGTTGCGCCAATGTCTCCGGTGAGACCCGTTAAACCTGTCGGCCCGGTGAGACCGGTGTTTCCAGCAAGGCCCGTTTGACCCGTTTGGCCGGTGGAACCGGTTTCAGCAATAGACCCGGTTTGGCCGGTGGGACCGGTGGGTCCGGTGTGTCCGGTGTGTCCGGTGGGTCCGGTTTGGCCGGTGGGTCCGGTTTGACCGGTGTGTCCAGTTTGTCCCAAAACGTCCGAATTTGTTCCGGTTGTTCCGGTTGTTCCGGGTTCTCCCTTGTCGGACTGGCTTCCGTTATCTCCGGTGGTTCCGGTGAATCCCCACACATCAGAATCAGCGCCGGTGTGTCCCGTGGTTCCGACCTCTCCGGAGCATCCAAAATCACCGGTGTGTCCAGTGTTGCCAACGGACCCCGTGTTTCCGGTTTGTCCGGTGGGGCCGGTTGTTCCGGTTTCTCCGGTCTGGCCGGCGTTTCCGTCTGAACCGGTACTTCCTGTTGCAGCTACCCCAAAGTGTCCAGTGGGGCCAAATTCGCCTGCATGCCCGCGGGTTCCGGTGGGTCCAATGAAACCAACCGAACCGGTTTCTCCTGTTACAACCGATTCGCCGGTCTGGCCGGCGTTTCCGTCTGAACCAGTGCCGCCGATGTGTCCCTGTAAGCCTTTGGGGCCGATGCTTCCTTCTGACCCGGCGTGTCCGATGGAACCGCGAGGTCCGGCGTGTTGAGTGGGACCCCGAGGACCTTCGGGTGCGGATAAATTGAATCGTGGGCCAACCGAACCAGTTGCGCCAGTTGCGCCATTCGACCCGGGGTTGCCTGCCGGTCCAATATCTCCGCTCATGTTGCTGGTCGCTCCGGTTGGTCCGGCTTCACCGCCGGCGCCGGTTGGTCCGGCTTGTCCGGTTGGACCGATGAATCCGTTGGAATTGACGTATCCTTCTGGTCCGGTGTGTCCGGTGGTACCGTTTGGACCTGTAATGCCTCGAATGCCGGTAGGTCCGGTGGGGCCAAGTTCGGGTGTTGAAACATTAATGTCGCTGCTGAAAAGTTCGTATGTGGAAGTATCGGCAATTTGAAAAATAACACTTCCGGTGTTTTCGGCTTGGATTTTCGCTACGGGAACGGTTTGTTGGTTGTTGGCGGAAATAATTAGGGTATTATCTACGGTTTTAAGGAGGAGTTGGGGGGATTTATATTCTGGATAATTTTGCAATAAGATATTCGCATTCACACGGAAACTGAGAGTATATGTATCTGGCGTTGAACGTGCAAGAACCAATGACCTATACCGCATTGCAGGGCTGATGTTTGTACGAGCGCTATCTAAATTCACGAGACTACGAGTAGAAGTCTCAAATAAATAGCTGATTACGCTGAGGTCAGCTACTGATATTCCGGTAATTGTGCTGACTGTTTGTAATAATGCGGCACGGTCTGCGGGCATTAAAACGAGGTTTCCGTTGGGGTCAATGGATGGGTTGGTGATGTTAGTAAAGGTGAAATCCATGACCATGTTGATTAATGACTCGGGAACATAGATGGCGTCGGTGGATAAATTGGATAAACGCAGTAGTAGGGGGACGGATACATCGCGTTGAATGTAGTTGTCGGTTACGGTAGTGGTTTGTGAAAAATACCCGCTGGTGTAATCTCCCGAAATTTGTGAGGCGTAATCTATTCCAAGTTGATTTATATGTACATTGTTGAAAGAGCAATCGAATTGTTTGAGTTTCAAGAACATGGTTATTTTGATGCCATGTGGAATTAAAACGAAATCCCCTTCAATGAATCCGTCGCCAAAAGTGAGTCCGCTGTCAGTTCCACGATTGCCAAACGGATTGTGGCTTAATGCATAACGGATGCCAGCATTCACTTTGTTGAGTGTAGCTGTTCCGGAAATGGAATTCACGTAATTTCCGCTCAAATCAATCAGTCGCGAGTTGATTAAATTGACAAAATCGGCTGGTCCAAAAGGGGCGTTGATGTTAGCCATGTGTTCAATGGCAAAGAGGGATGTGAAACCGGCAGGATATGAGAAAAAAGTATTCACGAAAGACGCGAAATTTTGATAGACCGTGGAAAAGTTGCCGACGGAAAGAATATTTTCGAGAGGCGCGCCAATCAAAAAATCCAGGGAATTGATGGATATAGTATCGACTGGAAAAGACATGCAATCGTAATCGTAATCGCTGCTGATGATATCCACATTGCTGGCGTCTTTGAATAGCCCGATTTTCTCGTTAAATGTGCGAACATCAAAAATGACTTGGACTGTGTTTGTGACGTCGTAACAAAAAACTTCTTCGAGCGGCAACAATACTGCATCATCGTATCGTTTTTTGACACTGTAGCCACCACTGCCCAAATACGCATAATACAAACCAACGTACGGTGTTGTGGGTATGGACCGTGGTTGAATATTACTTGTGTCGTTTATATCCCACGTATTCATATATATAATATATCAATAAGATTTATTTGACCACACGGCGTTGTGAATAAAACACAAGTTGTATATGATTACCTTTATGGTCTGACCGACAAAGAATAACGTATGAATTGCTGGGGGTTATTCGTAAAGTTGTTTGAATGTGAGACAAAATGAGAAATCGGACCCATTCATGGGTAAAACATCTCCTCTGTCTGTTAGCAATCTAACGCGAAGCTTGTATATATCGACTGGTCCAAAATATTTGCGAGGTTCTGTTACGATATTGAGGTTGTTGTCCATAATCATGGCGAAGTATGACCCTCGCAAAGTGATTCGTGCTAATATGTTTGGCGCAACAATGTTTTTCTGATACATAGTTAGAAAATGATTATTGGAACTGTTGTGGAAATCATCAATAGCTAAATAGACATATCTAAGTGTGTTAGGTTCAATCGAACAGTCTGCGATATAAAAGGTGTTTCCTGAATACAGCCGCTTTCGGAATCCCAAATTCCATCCCAATTTCCTTGATATATCCACATTATCCACGACACCATCACTATTCAATGTGAAATCCAGTATAATTTCGGTCAAAGATAAAACCGTGTTATCATTCGTTGTCAAATACACTTTACCGGTTCCAGACCCCGTAGAAGTTATGTCTAAGACAAATTTCATGTATGAAAAGGGGCGATTCGGATACAGTAATGCTCCGCTCGCATCGATAGGCGCCATTAGTTCATTTAAGTATGACACCATATCTGGCCCGTTATAATTTCCATCTGGCATGAATAGTGCGAGATTGTCAATATATTCGGTTTCATCTCCCGCCAATAGGTATTTTGCCTGCAAATACAGATAATTGTTTCCGTATATGCTACTGACCGTGTAGAAACTCACGGGCAATTCAATCGCCGTTAATTGCATGCTTACCACTTTGGATATTTTAGTTGGCAATTGAATATACATGTCCGAACTTGTTGTGCCAAAATAATTTTCGCGAAAGCGAGTGTCAATTGTGAGGCATTTTGTTATAACGCGAGAACTAAGTGGGTTCAATGTTCCGGGAAAATATTCACTCGGGAGAGCATGAATGTATTGAACCGGAGGTGGTTGTATGACATTTTGTTCCCGAGTGCTAACATCACCTAAATCCGGGACAGAATCAACAGCAGGATACTGTGTTATGTCAAGCGACGGGAGTTTAGGTAATGTGGTTGGTTTCACGGGTTTGCATTTGGCTGCAATGAGCCATTCTTTTGCGGATGTGAGAAAGGATATAAGGTCGCGCTTTAAATGTTTATCGATGTGTCCGCTTTTGAGTAATTGTTCTCTGATTACGGTTTCTTTGAATTCGATGTCTGAAGCAGTGATTTTGTCGTCCGGTTTATATTTGAAAAAATTCTCCAAATCACGAATAGTGTAATTGGATATATCCAAATCTAAAGAATTGGCCATATAAAGAATGCCGAGAACCAGTTTTGTGAGTTTATACCAATGGACATTTATGTGAATTAAGAATATACAAAAAGAACCAACATGAATAAGTTTGACCCAACTGTTGGATTTTTCGATAGAGCATCGAGAGACATATCGATTGCCCTCGACAATGAAAAATTCGTTAGCATGGTCGGAAATACTGGACCGACCGGAGACAAAGGACCACAGGGAGATGTCGGAGAACAGGGAGATAAAGGTCCCATTGGAGACCAAGGATACCAGGGATATATTGGAATTCCCGGTGAAATTGGGCCGCAGGGACTCCAGGGTCCAGTCGGTGAGCAGGGCGCACAGGGTCTTCGAGGTGAGCGCGGACCCAAAGGAGACAAGGGTATCAACGGGAATGACGGCCCACAGGGATACGATGGATACCAGGGATACACTGGATACACTGGATACACGGGAACAACCGGTTTAACCGGCTACACCGGCAGAACAGGCAATACTGGAATTACTGGTATCACCGGTATTACCGGCTGCACTGGATATCAAGGGTCGCAGGGAACTGGCCCCACTGGTAATACGGGCCCCACTGGTAGGACGGGCTGCACTGGTTTGACCGGAATTACCGGGAACACCGGTTGGACTGGAATAACTGGAATAACTGGAATAACTGGGCCTGTTGGCGAGAAAGGCCCCCAAGGCGACCGTGGGACTCAAGGGTTTGTTGGGATTGTAGGACCTCAGGGGGCAGTTGGTTCCGCTGGTACTCAGGGCCCCCAAGGGTTTCAGGGACCACAGGGGGTGAATGGCGCCAACGGGTCGCAAGGTGCGCAAGGTGTTCAAGGGCATATCGGAGAAATAGGACCGCAAGGATATCAGGGAGGTGAAGGCCCGACTGGATTTACAGGTTCTACTGGATACTATGGAAGTACAGGGCAGACCGGATACACTGGTTGCACGGGTGAGACTGGATATATGGGTGTTCAGGGGTACAAAGGTCCGCAAGGAGACAAGGGGCTTCCCGGTGATATTGGAGCAACAGGTTCTCAGGGATATCAGGGATATCAGGGATATCAAGGCGTAGTTGGACAGCAAGGACCACAGGGAACAGTTGGAACACAGGGAACTCAAGGAGCTGTTGGTGCTCAAGGAACACAGGGGGCTCAAGGATTACAGGGGACACAAGGGTCTGTTGGTGCTCAAGGAACACAGGGGACTGTTGGTGCTCAAGGATTACAGGGGACACAAGGATTACAGGGGACACAAGGATTTACTGGGTCTCAAGGTGCTGTTGGTGCTCAAGGAACACAGGGGGCTGTTGGGGCCCAAGGATTACAGGGGACACAAGGATTTACTGGGTCTCAAGGTGCTGTTGGTGCTCAAGGGACTGTTGGGGCCCAAGGATTACAGGGAATACAAGGGATTGCTGGTTCTCAAGGAACACAGGGAGCTCAAGGGTATCAAGGACCACAGGGAGCTCAAGGGTATCAAGGACCACAGGGGGCTCAAGGATTACAGGGGACACAGGGTGCTCAAGGGTCTGCTGGTTCGCAAGGATTTACTGGGTCTCAAGGTGCTGTTGGTACTCAAGGAACACAGGGAACACAAGGATTTACTGGGTCTCAAGGAGATGTTGGTGCCCAAGGAGCTGTTGGTGCTCAAGGTGCTCAAGGGTATCAAGGAACACAGGGGACTGTTGGTGCCCAAGGATTGCAGGGAACACAAGGATTTACTGGATTGCAGGGAACACAGGGAGCTGTTGGTGCCCAAGGTGCTCAAGGGTATCAAGGAACACAAGGGTCTGTTGGTGCTCAAGGATTACAGGGAACACAGGGAGCTCAAGGAGCTGTTGGTGCCCAAGGTGCTCAAGGGTATCAAGGAACACAAGGGGGCGTTGGTGCTCAAGGATTACAGGGAACACAGGGAACTCAAGGAGCTGCTGGTTCTCAAGGATTCACTGGTTTCACTGGAGTCACTGGGCCGCAAGGACCACAGGGGTATCAAGGAT
>JACCDO010395816.1_pt1 | contig 40284 bp, 34 predicted proteins | sample 7446101 | NCBI WGS metagenome assembly JACCDO01 (sample SAMN15323440, study PRJNA562643) | freshwater metagenome | isolation source: river surface water | place: USA:Blue River Watershed | collected 2017-08-16 | reverse complement strand
TTAATACACTTCAAATAATTTATCAAATTGATTTGCATCTAGATCATAACCAAATTTATCCAAAAGTTTTTTAATATTGTCTGGATGATATTTTATTTTTAATTTGGGTTCACGTATTTTATACCATAACAAATAACAAAACTGTTTTTTATATTTGAACGAATAAAACAAATGTCTTATTTTTTGTATCAATTTTATTTTTGATCTTAATTTTTCAATTGAAACTGTTTTGAAGATTTCATATACAGGATTTTCAACATATTTTAGATCATGTAGCGTCTCAGGTAATATTGGTAAAATATATATCTGGTTATATGAACAATGCAATATTGATAATCTTGGTGGTAAAACTGGTAAACTTTCCAGTTCATTAAATGAACAATTCAAATTAATCAAATCTAAAGGTAGTTTTGGTAATTGTTTAAGTTTATTATCATTACATATTATTATTTGAATTGAATCGGACAATTTAGGTAGTTGTTTAAGTAAGTTAAAACTACAATCAAGATATTTGACGGCTAGAGGTGTTTCTGAGATTTCAATTAAATTATTGGAAGAACAATTTAATATTTGTAAACTGGTTGGTAGTTCAGGTAATAATTCTAATTTGTTGTTTTTACAATTTAATTCCTTTAATTTTGTAAATTTGATCAAACTAGGTATATATGTAAGATTTCTATTTTTAAGGTCTAATTTGGTTATATCTATTGGTAAGTTATCTATATATGTATTGATATCCATTTTTATTATTATTATTTTATTTAATTAAAAATCAAATTTTTTTATTAAATTATTAAAATTTATTTTTTTTATTAAATTATTATATTATTAAATTATTAAATTATTAAAATTTATTTTTTTTATTAAATTATTAAAATTTATTTTTTTTATTAAATTATTAAATTATTAAATTATTAAATTTTTTTTTTACACTTTGAAACCAAAACACCCTTTACAAACACTAATACTAACAAAATGTATACATTTTTTCACATCAATTTGATCAAGTTAAACAACACATAATAAGGTTAAAAATATAGTTTTGAAGTGACTTTAAAAAAATTAAATTAAATAAATAAAAAAATAAAAAAAATATTTTTTTTATTTAAAATAAAAAGTTTTTTTTGACAAAAAATAATATTTTAATTATTTTTTCAGACCTTTCAACACACACAGGTTTTTTAGACCTGTTTTTCATAAAAAGTTAATAAGTGAACAAAATGAAGAAAGTAAAAGTAATGAAGAAGGCGAAATCAAAAAGCGGAAAAAAAAGCGGAAAAAGCGGAAAAAAAGCGGAAAAAGCGGATTTTTAAAGAAAAAAAGCGGATTTTTGAAAAAAAAATATATAAAGTTAAATTATATAAAAAGTATATAATGGTAGTACATACATGTTTAAATTGTGGTAAAGAATTTAAAAAAAAGTCAGATTTCATTGATCACACAGAAAAGAAAAAGAAACCATGTCAACCACTTCAAGAAATCCCACCGAAAACCGCTGAAAACCGCCGAAAAAACCAAAAATCCGCTAAAAAATCCGCCAAAAATGGGGAAATTTTAGAATATTTAAAAAATGAAGAAAAAATTTTTAATGAAAAAAATGAAAATTTTATAGAATTAATAAAAAATTTTTCAGAAAATTCAGAAATTAGTATAAAAAATTTAAATGAACTTTCTGAAAAAAATTTTTTAAATATAGATAATTTTTTAAATATTGAAAAAACAGAAAAAATAGAAAAATTAAATAATTTAGAAAACTCTGATAAAACTAAAGAAACAAATGAAACAAATGAAATAAATAAAACGAACAAAACAAATGAAGAAATTTTAAAAAACATTCCAATTGATAACAAAGATCTAAAACCAATAAAAGGCAAGGGTTATTTTTGTAGTTTTTGTGGTTTACATAGTAAGAGAAAGGATAGTATAGATCGTCATCTAAGATTATCATGTAAAGTTAAAAAGTTACAGGAACAAGAGAAAGAAACAATATTTGAATTATTGTTAGAAAGGGAAAAACAATTGGAAGAAAAAGATAAATTATATATGAAACAACTAGAAGATAAAGAAAAACAAATTGAAAATCTAACTCAAATGATTACTGAATTAAATCAAAAAATGGATAAATATATAGATAGAGCAATTACCAAAAACATTAATAAGGGTATTATTAATCAAAATACAAATATCATTATCCCAATTAATAATTTTGGTTCTGAAAATTTAACTAATATTGATCCAAAACGTATTATTGATAGTATGAAAAAGTCTGGTGTAAATGGGCTTTTAAATTGTTTTAATGATATATTTAATAATGATCCTAGAAACAAAACAGTATATATAACAGATAAAAGTAGAGAGAAGATAATGACATGGCAAGATAATAAATGGCGATTAAATAATATGACTCAAACTATAATCAAGATAATGGATCAAATAGAAAAATATTTGGAAATAAATAAACAAAGAATAGAAAATGGTCAGATCAAAATAAAAAATGATCCAGATGGTAAACAATTATTAAATAAATTTGAGAAAAATTTGTACAAATACATTAAATTATACAATGGTGAAGATATAGAAGCAACACAATTAAAAATAGATACATTTGTAAGTTATATGGATAAAAATTTAAAACTTGCTTTATGTAATATAAAGGAAGAAGTATTAGCCAACTATGAAAAAATAAAAGCTGAAATTGAATTAGATAAAGATAAAAATAAAAATTTGGAAATTAATTTATTAAACCAAAATCTTACTCAAATTAAATAAAATTAAATCAAATTAAATCAAATTAAATCAAACAAATCTAAAACATATCGGCATCTTCATAATTAGTAATTTTATTTTTATTTTTATTATTAATATTTTTATTATTATTGTTATTAATATTTTTATTAAATTTAAATTTACCATCAGTAAATCTACTTGAACCAACTTGCATATATTTATGTCCAACAGAAATAACATTAGTAACTGCACTAGAAGGTTGAGTATTAGTGTCGTTATTGTAATCATTATCATTACCGTAACCATTATAAGATCTATTAGATTTAGATAAGGTGTATCCATGGAATCCATTATAACCCCCAATCATCAAATCATCAACAGAAACGGATCCATAAGTAGGGGCTTTAGTAAAGAATATGTTTTTAATAAATTTAATATTGGTAATAAATTTGTTACAGAATTCAATATATTCTTGAATAAATAGTTTGTTGATATAGTTTTTTTTATCTTCTTCAGAATTAAAAATATAGTTGTATTCGTTTAGATTGTAATTAAGATAATTTTGATAGACATCATAATCACTAATAATAAAGAAAATAATTTTGGTAACAATACTAATTGATAAATCTAATTCTCCATGAATAATAGAATTCATAGTTTTTGCATCAGGATCATTTTGGTCAAAATATTTAATTTTGAAAAATAATTTATCTTGGTAATTATAGAAATTTCTTAAAGTATCAGGGTTTAATAAATTATTAGTTTCATCATTAAAATAAATAATTTTATTTAACGAAGCTAAAATATTATCTTTATTAATATCATCTTTATTTTCAAACCATTTATTAATATTTGAAATTAAATTATCTAGATTACTAATAAATTTATCAAATACAATATTAAATTGTTTTACAGAATTTTCTTTGGTTGCTTTTTTAAAATAACCAACAAAAATAATAAATAGTAATCTGATAATTCTTTTATTATATTTATTATCATTCCAAGGAATAAATGTACTTTGTTCATATAAAGCTCCATTAAGATCCTTAATAGTATATTTAAGGTTAGTACTCAATACATTATATAAGGATAATCTAGTATTATCTATTTTAGAGAAATAGTCGATATAATGTTTATTATTATAAATTTTTCTTCTTAATTCAGTTAAATTAAAATCATAAAATTTAGGTATAGAAACATCAATGAATTCACTAGGTATATTTAATTCTTCGACGGAACCAGATGTCATATTCATAATTTTATTTAATTTAATATTAAATTTAATTCTGTAAAGATCGAATGTAACAACATGTTCACTACCAATAGGATTAGAAATAGCATTATTAATACTAATGAAATGGACATTTTGATTAGAATCAAAAGTAGTCATTGAATAAAAGTCTGGAGAATTAATATTTCTAAAGACAAAATCATTTTTAGGATCTACAAATACATTAGTTTGGTCAACAGGTTGATTAATTTGATATTCAGTAGAAGGATTGGTATTTTGGTTGAAAAAAGATTTAGACTGATAATCTTCAGAATTAAATTTGTCAATAATACCTTTTAATAATTTTTGAACTTTTTCGGGTGCATAAAAATCTTTCATTTTAGCAATTGTATTATTTAAGGAGTCATTAATAGTTTTATTTTGATTTTCTATAATACCATCAATATTTTCAAAATAGTATTTAATTTTTTTATTTGATTCTAACATTGGGGCTAAATTTAATTTTAAATAATAGAATTTTAATAATGACAAAATCAATATATATCTAGATCCAACATAAGGGTCAGTAAAAATAAAATATTGAGAAGCATTAGAAATATAATTTGAAAGTAATGTATCCAAACCAGTGATCAATTGAGTTGAATTAAGATTATTTTGTATTTGTTCAAAAAATTTAGCTAAATTAAAATAATAATTTTGTATTTCATAAACATCAACTTTGGAATCGTTGTTATAAATATATTTAAAATCTAGTTTATCTAATGACTTTTCTTTTACTTGAAAAGTTTTATTATAAATTGATTCAAATGTTTTTTTAATTTGTTCTAAAGATTTAGTTAAATAAATAGTAACATAATAATAAATTAAATTGAATTTTTGTTCATCATTATTTAAAATATAAACAGACATATCAACATCACTAGTTTTAAAATTTTTCTTAATATCAGTGATGTCTTTATCTAATTCGAGGTCATTTTGGTTATTTTGATCTTGTAATATAAAGTCAATTATTTTATTAAAATAAAAATATAATACATTACCACCTTTAAATATTAAATATAATTGTTCATCTGAATTTAAAATTTCACCATGTTTACTTAATGCCCCATTAATATTAGCAATTAAATTATAGTGAATAACTTGAAAATTATAATATAAGAAAGTATTTAATGTTTCTTCATCTCCTAAAATATTAGAAACAAAATTAGAAGTACTTTCATCTTTAAAAGCTCTAAAAGGTGGTTGAGTTTTAATTTTATCAATATTAACTTTTGTTTTTTTTAAATTATAAAATAACAAAGGATTTTGTTCAAAATAATTTGTTAATGATTGATTTGATGTATCAATTTTAAGATAATTCATTCTATATCTATAAATAATAAATATAAAAAAGTTTTAATTAAAAATTAAGTAAATCAAATACAGTTATACAAAATTATTTTATATATCAACATTTGATTAATCAGAACCTGATTTTTCATCAGAATTAGATTCAACTGGATCAGAATTAGTTTGAACAAGATCGGTATCTTTAATCAATAAATTATTTTCAATAAATGATTCGTTGGTAATATCTTCAAAAATCATTTGGAAAGGATCTTTATCTCTAGATTCTTTTGTAGTAAAAATATACTCAAGATCTTCAAAATGATATTGTTGTAAATACCAATTTTTTCTATCATAAACCTCTTCTCTTTTTTTAGCCCAACCTTGATAAATAGAAAGAATATCAACAATATCAACAACCATAGGTATTTGAGTAAGTTCTTCTAATCTTTCATTACGTAAAATTCTTCCAACAGATTGAATAAGAGTTTTGTCAAATTTAATTCCTGTAGTTTTTTCTTTTTGTATAGGTACAGGTAATGCGAAAATAATAGTATCTAAATGTGGAATATCTAAACCTTCTTCTGCTAATTGCATTGTAGCAAAGATAATATCACCATCTTTTTCAGCCATTTTTCTTTCACCCTTTTTAGTTTTACCCATATAAAAGTATGAATTATAAATATGAGATTCACCATCATTTTTAATTTTTTGATCAATCATATTTTTAAGTAATTCAAGATGTTCAACCCTATAACTTAGAATAAGTATTTTTCTTCCATGATTTTTAAGTGTATCAATAAATTTAACAATCAATTTATTTCTTGATTCGATATTGGTAAGTGCATCAATCATTTTAGTATTGTCTGGAGCAAATCTTCCTTGAAACCATCTTTTCTTTTCAGTAAATAATTTATTTTCAGATCTAAAATATATTTTTTTAACAAGAACTCGATAATTAATTTTCTTTTCCATATAATAAAGTATATCTCCAATATGCCATTTTATAACCTTGATTAAACCATCAGATCTTTCTGGAGTAGCAGATAAACCCAAAGTATATTCACCAGATGTTTTCATCAGAGCTCTAGAAAATACTTTAGAAGCTACATGATGAACTTCATCATAAATTACTAAACCAAATTGATTAAAAATAGAATCATCATAATCTTTCATACTAATTGATTGTAACATACCAATAACAACATCTTTGTTGTCAATATCAACAACATCTTGTCTAATAATACCGACTTTGGCATTAGTAAATTGTTTATATCTTTCAATCCATTGGTCCATTAAGAATTCTTTATGAACAATTACTAGAGTTTTAAGTTTTAACAAATGTGAAATATAAATAGCAATATTAGTTTTACCAATACCACAACCTAACTTTAATATACCTCCTTTACATGTTTTGTTATCCGAATAATTTGTGGGATTTTTAGGATCTAATCCAAATTTATTTAATACAGTGTTTATAATATTAACTTGGGTTTCTCTCATGGTGCCGTTAAACTCGAAATTATTTTTTAACTTTTGATAACCATATTTTTTTATTTTAAAAGATATTTTTGAATAGGATTTTGAATCAACTTCAATAGGGACCTTTAGATTAATACAAAGAGTTGGTACAAATTTTGGTAAAATTATATAATTATCATCTTCATAAAATATATCAAAACGTTTTTCATCTTTGGTTTTTTCATTTTCTTCTTCAGATGATTTTGGTATCACATTGAAATAAACCCTAAATATTTGTAGAATTTTTGGTGTCAAATCTTTTTTTTCAACACAAAAACCAAAATTATTTAAAAAACCTATCGTTTTAAATGTATCTGGGTCTGTTTCTATTTCTATTTCTATTTTAGTTCCAACACTAGGTTTAATTTCAGATTTAATTTCAGGTTTAATTTCAGATTTAATTTCAGATTTAATTTCAGGTTTAATTTCAGATTTAATTTCAGGTTTAACTTCAGATATTATACCAGGTACATCATCAGAAACACTAGATTTTTTTTTATTTTTTTCAGATCTATTAAGCTTTATTTTAGTCATAAGATGGTGAAATGGATATTAATCTAATATAATATATAAATATTAGATCAATTTTTTATTTGGAGAATTAATATATATAGATCAAGTATATAATGAGTATAAATTATGATTTTTATAAAAATAATTCAATAGATTCAAGCACAAGTGAAAATTTATTTGACAAAATATCAAATAAAACAACTAATGTAGTAAACAAAATCGATAAAATATTAAACAACAATCAGAACATGATAATATGTACAATATTGATAGCTGGATTAATAATTAGCTATACATTATCAAAAAACGAATATAAGAACGTGTGGATTTTAGAGAATCAGATATTTAAATTTGTATTATTTGTTATAGTTACATTGGTGTCAAGTAAAAATATTTGTGTTGGTGTAATATTTGGATTGGTAATCCTGGTTATTTTACAAATAGTATCAAATTTGAAATTAAAAGAAGAATTGGATAAAGAATTAGACAAAGAGATAGATAAACAAAATGTTAAAGAAGAATTTAGTTGTGTACAAGAATTAGATTTAACATTTGTGACACCAAAACAATATTATGAATCTATTGTTTCAAATGGTAAACAATTAGTAAATTTAAGTTTATTATTAGATAAAGAATTAAAAGTGACACCTAATACAGAATATGAAGAGATATCAAAAAGAGCGAAACTAGATGGAGTTTTAATGATATTTAATGGATTAAATAGATTAGAAAATGCAGATTTAGGATTATATCATACAAATTATTTTAGTAAAGATTCAGTATTGCTAGATTTTACGAACAAGTTTAGAGGAGTATTAGATTTATACAATAAACATCCAGATATATCATATGATTATGACAAGATATTAGATCAAGTAATAAATTTACAAATAGATTCTGAAGTAAATTTAAAATTAAATTCAGATGAATACATTGAACAAATTGATAATATTTATAAGGATAAATTTATTTTGCTTAAAAAGATATATGAATATAAAAAGGCACAATTAGATCCAGAATATAAGGCAAAAATATCGGATACTATAGATCAAATTAACAGTTCAAAAAAAGAAAATAAGAGAAGTAAATGGATAGAAAAGATAAGTTTTCTAGCAGATTTGTTAGTATAAAAAATATAAAATAATTTAATATATAAATTATTAATATATGGAACAATATAATAAGATCGATTTTTTAATAATAATAGTATTATCACTATTAGTAGCCTTTATAATTGGTTTTAATATAATAAAGGTAATTGATGAAAAATTAACAAATGTGGTAATAAATGTACCACCTCAAAATTGTGCAATTCCACCAATATATTTAAGTATTGACAAAGATTCAAATATAAAACAAATTAAATTAAATGATTATATAAATCCAAATGGTAATAAAGTACGTACATTAGCACCAAAAACAGTTCAAAAAACAAATGGTACAATACAAATAGATAATTTTGATGATATATCAAATGGTCCAGAAGGGTTAGATGACTCAATATCAGAACCATTTGGTAATTTAAATGATTATCCAGCTCACCAATCAAATCCCAATACAATTTCAGGATTGATATCAACAAGAGTAGCAGAAGATTTAATAAATAAACCAGGATTATATGATATAATTCAAGATCCAAATTTTAACAATCTGAATAATATTCCTGTATTGATAAGTCCTGATCCTCCAGGTCCAAATCAAGTACCTGCAACAGCTCCATCTCAATATGAAAATAGAGTAAAGTTAGTTGATAATCCTGAAAGTCCATTGTTAAAGGTAGCTCAGGATAATTATGAAAAATTAGCTCAAAAAGCTTCTAGTTGTAATATCGCTACTAGAAATGCTGTTCCTGAAGTTAATGGCACTTTCGATGGATTTAATGCATTTGTTGATTTGAAAACTGATTCTTATGCAAACTTTAGTTCTATTGGCAAAGGATTATTAACTCCATACAGCTCATTCCCTGTTCCTTCATAAACAAAATAATCAAATAAATAATTAAATAAAAAATTAAATAATTAATTAAAAAATTAAATAAAAAATTAAATAATTAAATAAAAAATTAAATAATTAATTTTTTACTTTTAAGAACCTCTTTTTTTCTTTTAGCTCTGATTTCTTCAGTCATATTTTCAATTTCTTTGGCAACAACAGGTTTAGTATGTTTTTCAAGGTAATCTTCAAAGATTTCCATAATTTTTTTATTAAGAGAAATGTAATCAGTTGGATCCGATACAAATTTTTTGGCTTGATCTCTCATTTTACCAACAAATTTTATCAAACCCATAAAATTGCTTCTATCAATACCAGTTGCTGATAAAATCTTTTCGTTAGTAGCTTGAGCAGCTTTAAGAGCCGGAGGTAATTCACGTTTACCACCTCTTAAACGAAGAACAGGAACATATGCAGCTAAATTCATTAATTGATAAATTAATTAAATATTAATGTAATAAAATATTATTAAGATAAATCAAATTTTTTAACAAATAAATTAATTATTTATAAGTAAATAATCAATTAGTTAACAAAATATAAATAGGAAAATTATTTAAATTTATTCCTTTTTACCTTTTTTAGAGCCTCTTTTACCTCTCTTGGCTTTAATTTCTTCGGTTAATTTTTCGATCTTCTTGATAATAGTGGATTTACCGCTCTTTTCAAGATCTTCTTCGAATAATTCCATAATTTTCTTGTTAAGAGCCTCAATATCAGAAGCATCTCTAACGGATTTCTTGGCATCATCTCTTAATGAGCTAACATATTTGATAACACCGAAGAAGTTAGATCTGTCAACACCAGTAGCTTTGATAACTTTTTCATTGGTAGCTTGAGCAGCTTTAATGGCAGGAGGTAATTCACGTTTACCACCTCTTTGAGAAGCTTTCTTAGATGATTTCTTAGATGATTTCTTAGATGATTTCTTAGATGATTTCTTGGATGATTTCTTAGAACGTCTCTTACCACCTTCCATTTCAGATAAGACCATAGGAATCATTCTTGACATTTTTTTAGAACCTTTCTTTGATCTTTTCTTTGATGCTTTCTTAGAAGATTTCTTGGAACCTTTCTTAGATGATTTCTTAGAAGATTTCTTAGATCCTTTTCTAGCACCACCTCTTTTAGATGATTTCTTAGAGGTTTTCTTAGAAGATTTCTTAGATGATTTTTTAGAAGCCTTTCTTCTTTTACCACCAGTTTGAGCAATGTGATTTTCTAATTCTCCGAGTTCTTTACGAAGATTTTCAGTATTTAAATCAGTACTAGGCATAACTTATATTATATATTATATATAATAAAAAATTTACGTTGTATAAAAAAATAATTTGAAAATAAAGTAAATGAATGGTTTAGAAAAAATTTTGAATAAATAAAACTATATTAAAATTAATTTATATTATAATATAGAGATATGGGAGTTCCGGGATTTTTCGCATGGTTACTTAAAAATAGTAAAAAAAATGGATCAAAACAAATGATAAAGGATAATATTGGTGTAAAAGTCAAATATTTGATGTTAGATACAAATTGTTTATTACATCCATGTGCACAGAATGTATTAAAAAAATATCAAAATAACGAATTAGATATTGATTCAACGAAGGAATTAAGACCTCAATTAGAAAAATTAATTTGGGATCTAGTTGAAAATTATATTGATGACATGATAGAAAAAGTAAAACCAGAAATAGTTTATATTGCTATAGATGGTGTGGCACCAATGGGAAAGGTATTACAACAAAGACAAAGACGTTATCGTTATTTATTTGACAAAAAAATAAAATTAAATGAGAAATATGAAGAGACAGCAACGACAGAAAAGGACTTAATAAATGAACCGAATGTTCCGATAACATCAATTGAATTAACACCAGGAACAGAATGGATGGAAAGAATTCACATTTCAATGGAAAAATATATGAAAAAATTGGATAAAAAAGGAATTAAATATGTATATTCATCTTACCATGAAGAGGGAGAGGGTGAACATAAAATTATTCATTATATAAAGAAAAACATTGAGAGATTTGAAGAAAATACAGGTGGAGTAGTAATTTACGGGTTAGACGCAGATTTATTATTTTTAAGCTTGGGAATAGGTTTAGGTTATGATCTATATATAATGAGAGAAAAACAAGTATTTACAAATAAAGAAATAGATTTGGATGATTTTCCAGAATATAATTATGTAGAAATTGAGGAATTACATAAAATGATTGCAAAATTAGATTTGAGCACAGAAGATTTTATTCTTCTAAGTTATTTAATAGGAAATGACTTTTTACCACACATGTTAACATTAGATGTAAATCGTGGTGGTTTAGACAAGATCATAAGTGCATTTAAAACAGTAATTAATCAATTGAATATGCCAATAATGGATGATCAGGGAATAATAACAAATAAATTGGTAATAAATCCAACTAATCCGAAAGAAGATTATAGTATAAATCATGATGTATTGTTTGAAATATTTAAAGAACTAACATGGACAGAAAAACACGTTTGGAAAAATATAAATAGAGATCCAGTATTACATCAAAAGGATGCAACTATAAATGATCATGCAGCATTTAAAATTAAAGTGCAAGATGAGAAAAAAGATAAAACTCTAAAATTTTTATTAGGTTTATCAGACAATACGGATTGTTTATCAAAAATAGAATTTAGTTCAAGTAAAGAATATTATAGTCATTATTTGGGAATAGAATGTTTAGATATGGATCGAACAATAATAATGAAAATGGTACGAGAATATATTGTTGGATTAACATGGTGTTTAAATTATTATTTAGATGATTGTAGAAGTTGGTCATGGGGATACAATTTTATGGTAGGTCCATTAATTCAAGATATAATAAATTATTATCCAGAAAATGTGAATGTAAAACGAGTTGGTAGAACATTAAATCCAGTTGAACAATTAGTGTTAGCAATACCATGTGAAACTTATCATTATGTAATAGATTCAGAAACAATTAAAAAAGTAAGATCAAATAAAAAAATAGGATACATGTTTCCGAAATCATATTCTCTAGATATAAATAAAGAGACAAAATTATGGAAATGTATGGTAAAAATACCAGTAGTAGAATATGACGAATATATCAAAGAAATAAAATCAATAGGAATAAATGGATGTAAAAATACAATATATCCAAGTATAACAAATTTAATTTAATCAAAATAATTAAATAATTAAATAATTAAATAATTAAATAATAAAAAAATTTTTTTATTTTGGATTTGAAAAGAATTCATTAAAATCCAAAATATTTTTAGCACATCTAAATTTATTATCCTGACTATTAATTTCATCAACCAATTCAAATCCAATAGATTCCAAATATGATTGCAAAACAGAAAAATGACCAAGACCTGAGTAAATAATACAATTATTATATTGTTCAGATTTCATAATTCTAGCAACAGCATAAAAGTCTGTAATAGAAGCACCAGCAACTTGACCTAATTCATACATATGTTCTACAGAATCCATATCAGAATGTTGAACAGAATCAAAATAAAGATCAAGGAAATCACGAATATTTTTCTCTAAAATTTTTAACATAGAATCTAATGCTTTTGGATTAGATTTGTATAATTTCTCATATTCCTTAAAAAAATAATATGGAACAATATCTTGTAAATTATCAAAATCAGGTTTATCAGCCCATCTAATAATATTGAAAATAGCAAATACATAATCAGTAATTAATTCATGAACAACTGTACTAAAGTTTTGGTCGGGAATCTCAACAGTATTGTTTTTAATCATTTCAATAAGCTTATAAATATTTCGAAAACTTTCTTGACCAATAATATCATATCTAACATCAATAAAATGAAATCTTTTATTTGGATTTAATTTATAATTATTATAAGATAAATTAATTAAATCAGTAATATGATCCTTTGGAGGAGATATTTTAGTTTTAAGGATTTTCAAATATTTATTTGATTTTTTATGTAAAAACATATAATTAGGTATATCAGTTTCAATAAAAATATCAATAGGATAATTAGTTTTGATAGAATCAATATAATGAGTAATTGTTTGAGAATCGGAAGTATCACAAGATTCATCATATCCTCCGTGTATATCTCCAATAATAATAATTTTTTTATTTAAAGTTTTTGAAACGAAATAACCAATTTTAACTGGTCCTGAAATATTTAAAGAACCACCAAATTGTGAAAAATTTTTTTTAGAATTCATATGATTATAATAATATATTAAATAAAAAAATAGAAAACAAGTTCTAGTTAAAATTAAAATAAAATTATATAAATAATAATATAAATAAAATAAGTAAAATGAGTAATAATAATAATCAATCAACAATACAATCAAGAATATTTTCAATAAAAAAATTAATAGAAGATGCTCATTTGGAACAGATTACACCATTAAAATCTATGGATAATAATTTAGACACAGAATTTTTCGAAGGACCAAAAGATCCGAAAGATCATAAAAGTATGGATTCAAGAACAGTATTAGGTAAAAAGAATGTAAATTTTTATAATATAATAAATAGAATGAATAGTAAATTAACATATATAAAGAGTGGTGCTTATGGAAACACATTTAAGGGAATAGTAACAGATGACGATGGAGATGAAGTAATGAGTTTTGCAGTAAAAGTAGTAGCATATCCAAAGAAGGATGGTTATGGATCAATGTTTAATATAACAAGACCAGAGAATGCAGAAATATTTATGTTAAAATTGTTATCATATTTTGTAATAAAAAATCAAACCCCACATATAATATTACCAATATGTACATTTAATACATCAATAAAACCATTTTTAACATTACAAGAGGACGAATTTGTACCAGAAGATAATATAAAATATGCAGAATTTGTAAAAAATTATAACGAGGGATATTATTATGAGACAGTATCAGTAGTAATATCAGAATGGGCAAATAGAGGAGATCTAAGTATGTTTTTAAAGAAACATTATAAAAAATTAGAATTAATACATTGGCAAAGTTTGTTTTTTCAAATAATATCAACTCTAGCAGTAATTCAAACAAAATATCCATCATTTAGACATAATGATTTAAAAGCGAATAATATTTTGATATCAAAAACAGAATTAAATAATAAAAAGATGTTATATAAAGTGAATAAAAAAGAATACATATTACCATCAATAGGATATTGTTTATACTTATGGGATTTTGATTTTTCATGTATACCAGGAGTAGTAGAAAACTCAAAGGTATATCAAGAATGGACTAAAAAAATAAATATAACATCAAAAAGAAATCAATATTATGATATACATTACTTTTTTTGCACATTAATATTTAAGGGTTTTTTACCAGAATTAATGACAGAATCTTCAGTACCAGTTCAAGTAAAAAAGTTTATAAATTGGATAATACCAGAAGAATATAGACCAGGGCATTCATCTGGGAAAGTGAATAAAAGATGTAGATTATTAGTAGATGAAGAATTATATAAACCTGCAGATATATTAGATCATGATTTTTTCTCACCTTTTCATTAAGTAAAAATAAAATTTCAATATAAAAGTAAAATTTTATCGTATATATTATTATAATGAGTATTAATTATAATAGTATTAAAGACTTGGTAAATTTATTGTATGATTTTGTGTATGATAAAAAAAGTAACATATATCAAAATTATACATATGAAAAATTTAACCCAGAAAATATTACACTAAACGATTTAATAAAAAACGATATAGACTATCAGGTTTTAATAAATAGTTCATATGGATCTAAAGAAAATTTCAAAAAAATAACATCATTTAAAAATTTTCAGATAAAAAAAGTAGTTTTAAAGAAATATTTCAAGGATTATCCATTAACAATGGTAGTACAATTACACAATGATAAATTTAAAGATACAACATCAATAATGGATTTGTATTATGAATTATTTATAAACCAGATGACATCAGAATTAGTAATAGTAGATAATATACCATTATTTTTGTTAAATATATGTAATATAAATTTGGATTACAAAATATTAAAAGAGAATTCAGATTTTAAAAAATTGATGATAGATGAATTTGATTTATTAGATCCAACAGATTCGGATAAAAAAGTATGTTTAAGTGTATATGAACATTATAATTCTTATACAACATTAGAGAATATTTTGATGGAAGATTTATCAAATAATGACTTGTTAAATTTATTTTTCCAAGTATTATTTTCACATGCAGCAATAACCTATAAATTTGGTAGTTTTAGACATGGATCATTTAATATAGATTCTTTTATGGTATCAAATGAAAAACATGAAAAACTAAATTTATCACTAGGAGACAAAAAGTTCATGTTAAAAAATGTAAATTTTGTTTTAAAATTATTTAATTATAGAAGATCAGAATTAAAAGGTATAGTAAATAAAACAGTTAATTATGAATCAATAGATAATCCAACTTATGATTTGTATACATTTTTTAGATCAATATATGATTATTGTAAAAAGAAGGGAAAAAATTTTGAAAATATAAAAATAATTATAAGTAATTTTATTTCGGTTGATTTATTGGAAGAAAAATTTTTCAACGAAAATGAGTTTTACAATAAATACACAGATTCAATAATTCCAATACATATTTTATTTAAAAATAATTTCTTCTCTAGTTGTATAAATATGAATAGTAAACTTTCTAGATCAATATTTAGAAAATCTAATAACTCTAATACTAATCCTACCAATAACGAAAGTTCATTGACTGAAGAATTTACTGGTTACAGAATGTTAGCTAGAAGTTCAAGAAGTCAACGTGGAGGTAAAAAGAATTCAAAAAAGAAATCCAAAAGGGGTTCTAAAAGAAATCTTTCAAGAGACTTAGTTGAAGATGTTAAAGAAGAATACGAAGAAGTAAATAATGTTGACACTTTAGATGACATTATGAATGAAAGAACTGATACTGAATTGGAATTAGATGAATCCAGACGTAGAAGAATGGATAGAAGAGCTCGTAAACAAGAAGATGAAGAAGTTGAAAGAAGACAAATTAGTCCTGATGAAGAAAATCAAAATGATTATTTACAAACAGAAGGTGATGGACCAGAAGATACTACACCACTTGACAGTGAAGAAGAAGAAGGTATGAAAAAATACAAGAAACTTTATAAAATGTTAAAAGAGGAAAATAAAAAATTAAAGAAAAAGGGAAAGAAAAAGACTTCAAAAAAATTAGATGAAGATTCAACTAGTTTTGAATTAGATTTAAGTGAATCTGGAAAAGAACCTAAAGAAGGTCGATCAAGAAAAAATATGGGTAACAACCAAGTTATGGGTTCTAATAGAGATTTAAATTCAATTATGAAAAATATGAAGAAGGGACAAATGGTTCCATTATTACCTGAAATGCAACAAATGTTTGATATTGACCAATTAGCAAGTCAACAAATGAATGGTCAAATGCAAGAATTTTCATCAGATGAAATGATGGGAATGGGTAATGAACCAAGAGTTATGGATATGGGATTATTTAGAACTGGTATACCTGGTATGCAAGGATTTAATGGTCAAATGGCATCAATGGGATCTAACCATGTACTCAATCCTGCATTTGCTCAATTGTCTGTTCCATCAGGCATGCCTCCTGCTTCAGGTATGAATTCATTAGTTGGTATGGCAGGAATGGGTGGTATGGGTACTCCTATGACTAATACTCCTCCAGCTGAATTAAATAATTTAGGTAGTGCTATGGGTGGAATGGGTGCTATGGGTGCTATGAATCCAATGGGTGCTATGGGTGGATTAGGACCAATGGGTGCTATGGGTGGATTAAATCCTATGGGTGGATTAAATCCTATGGGTGGATTAGGTCCAATGGGTGGAATGGAATTTGGTGGAAATAATGAATCTGTTCCCCAAGAATCAAACCAAGGAATGGAATCAAATCCTTTTACAAATGCAGCTTTACAAAAGCCAGAATTACCAACCTTAGAAGGTGGAAGTAAAAAAAAAAAAAATTTTTTTTTGAACAGAATTTAGAGGGTGGAAAAGGAAAAGTAATTCCCAAATTTTTAGATAAATCAGGTCCAACCAATCCATATGTAACAGAAACCCAAAGAAGTTTATATGGAAGAAATAAACCAGCAGGTACAGGTGAAGATAATCCATATTTTCCAACAATACCAGCTGGACCAGGTTTTTACTCAGATCGTTTCCAACAACAAACCCCAAATATACCAACAGTAACACCAGGCCCTAGACCTAATGAAAATTTATTAATTGATTTTAAAATGTATCAAGATCCTAAACCAAAACCAGGGTTTTTAGCACAAAAACAAGCACAATTACCAATAGGACCACCAATAGCTTTGTCAAGTCCATTTTTCCCACCACAATTTCAAACATATTTTAACAACTTTATGAAGTCTTTTCATTCACCATTTATATACAAAGATTATAATATCCATATTGGTGGTCCAAATGCAGATCATTTTCACGCCTCAATGATTTATGAAGATGCATTACCATCAGAGAAAATATTTACATCATATAAAACACTGAAAGAAAGAAACAGTTTATTAGATTATGTAAGGAGTACATTTATTCAAGTACAAGAAGGTGAATTCGTAAATTGGGATGGAGATTGTAACAGTTTGAATGCAAGATTAAAATTGATAGAACTAGGTCCATTTAGTACAACTAAATATGCTAAAAATAATCCATATGCTGGATTAGGTAAGGGTATGTTATTGTATTCATCATGTTACCCAATAACAATAGATAATAATGGATTTTCAAAATGTCAAAAGAATTCAGTAGGTATGAATGTACGTTGTTATTTGATAGAAATTGAAGCACTAAAAGCATGGAATCCAAATATGGTAAAAAGTATAATGGAAAAAACTCCAGAAGGGAAATTAATTACACAAGTTCAAATTAATCCGGGAAATGAAAAATTCAAATATAATGTTTGGAGAGACTTATTGTATTATGAATTTATAAGAGAACATATAAATAAAAAAATAATATGTCCAAACTTTATACAATCATATTGTTATTTTATAGATAAAAAATCAAAAGTAAGTTTCAATAAGAATGGTGTATATGGATCTAAAATTTTATCTATTAAATTAGATAATCCTGATAATTCAGGTGTATCAGCAATATTATTGACAGAATCACCAAATCAAAGTTTATATGGATGGGCATCAAATTCATATGTCAGTGATAAAAATATACAATCACAAGTTTATGTGGGTTATAAACCAGTTGATAATTGGAAAGTAATAATATTCCAAATGATTGTAGTATTTTATATTATGAAGAAACATCAATTCACATATTATGATATGAAAATTACAAATAACTTTTTTATTAAAAATATTAATACTTTTGGAGAAACATTTAGTCAGTATTGGTTATATAATATTAATGGAATGTCATATTATGTACCTTGTAAAGGTGATTTATTATTAGTTGATAATGATTATCACGACTTTACAACAACTGATGGTCAAATATATTTCAAAATAATATCAAAAATTTTTAATGACTCTGAAACTCTGATTAATGAAAGAATAATGGAAAATGCTAAATTATCTTTAGATTCAAATAACTTTGGTAAAAACTTTACAGAATCAGGAGGAGTAAGACCATCTGATGAAATAATTGAATTATTAACAAATATCAATTCTGATTTAAAAAGAGGATATGTTTTTGATACAAATCCAAGTGAAAATATATTTGAAGATTTGATAAAGAAATATTTTGTTGAATATGTACATAATCGTGTTGGTACTTTAGTAAGAGATACTGAAAAACCATTTATAAAGAAACAAGATGTAAGACCATTTACAAAGGGTGAATTAGTAGTATATGAAAGTAAATTTGATACTTATGAAATATTAATCTATATCAAAAGCATAGATGATTATACATGTGAATGTGCTACAAAAGTAGGTCCCGAAACAAATAAAGATGTAGTAATTGGTAATTTTAAGAAAGATATGTTATATCATTTTGCTCAAGATTATATAGTTCTTCAAGATATAACAATGGGTCAACCATCAGGTAGTTTAGATTATTTGATAGAAAATTATATAATGTAAAAACCTAATTGTAAAAACCCAAATGTAAAAACTAATTGTAAATATAAAATATTTTATTATTGTATAATAATATAGAATAAGAATATGAATTACAGTTTTATAGATAAATATAAATCAAAAGATTTTGTACCAAAAAATCCTTCAAATTTATATAATGAATATACACCAGAAATAAAGTATAATCCATCAAATTATTATATGTCAGGATATGTACAGAATCAAAATAATTGGGCAACAGAGAACTCAATTCAAAAATCAGTATTAAAGAGTATATTTACACCAACACCATTAGGTGAATTATTTTTTAGTCCAGAAAATATAAATCGATTACAAAAAATGATAAAATATGAAGTATTTGTAAGGACTCAAGGTAAATATAAATTAGAAGTGGATCAAAATGAAACGGACTTGTTGGTAGTCATGAGAGATGTATATATATCTGATTCATTGAATAGCCCATATAGAGTGGTTCATCAAGTTAAAATATTAAATCATAGAGTAGTAGAAAAAATAGTACCAGATATGATTTCAATGATAAGACAAGATGATGAATATGTCAAACAATTAGACAGACCACTAGTACCAATTCCTTTACCAGTCAATGTATCAAAAGCAGGTAGATTAAGTTTACCATCTGTAACAACCACTTTTTTTCCACCAAATGGTGTATTTAATTAGATTTTTTTATTTAATAAGAAAAATAATATTTAGATATCTAAATATTAGTTAAAAATTTATAATTGTAATATATTTGTTAAAATGTTAAAATATTAAAATATTAAATACAAAGTATCAGTTGATTTAATTATAATAAATTAAATAAATTAAATAATTTAACAGTTGGTATTTTGGAAACCCCACATGTTGTCATCAATAAATTTGCTGACTTTGTAGATAAAGATAGTACCATGTGTTCTAGCAATGGCAACTAGATCAGGTACACCAAGACCAGAAATTGGGTTAACACTTTGATATTCTTCAGCAGTAGGTACACAGTTATTCATATCAAGAGGTTTGTATTGTAAAGCATAAGCTTGAGCTTCGGGAGTAGCACTTTGAATTGCTTGAGCAATAGGTGAACGTGTACCATCGGGACAATCCATACCACAAACAACTAAAGCTGAGCAACCAATGATCATCTTACTTGAACCACCAGCAGAGGTTTGAGCGGTTTCAACAGCAACAACTGATTTAAGATTGAATTCTTGAGAGCTTGTTTTGATATTCATATCGAAGTCAATAGGTTCTTCTTGGATTCTCTCGAATTGACTCATAGTGATAGGTAAGGTAGCAATTTCATAAGGTCTGGTGAGTCTGCTCCAGTTAAGGGTTTGGAATCTTCTGTGGACATAGAAGACAAGAATTTCTCTACTGTATAAAACTTGAGTAGTTTTAACCATTAATTGTTTGTGGTGAATAAAGATTTGTCTTTGACTAAGAGCATCTTGTAAATTAATAGTTCTGGTAGCTTTTCCAACAATGTTTAAGGGGATTCTGAAAGTGATCATAGGAACTGTGGTAATGTGTGATGTAGCTAATGTAGGAACATTAGAAACAGATTGACTAATACCATAAACAGGCATAGCTAAGATGATAGTAGGTCTTAATGAGAAAGCAGCAAAGAGTTTTCTTAAAATGGTACCTTCATCCTTGACGTAAGCAAGATCAGCAGCATCAAAGATACTTGCTTTGCATTGATCAATAGCTAAGATGAATGAGGTTAAGTCATTGTGGTAGAATTTACCTTGTCTGAGACTAAGAACTGATTCCCAAAGTTTAATTTGGATGTTAACTCTGAGTAATAAATCGTGGAAAGGTTTTGTTTTAGTGATGCTGCAAGCATTTTCAGAAGGATCAGTAGCAATATCCCAATATAATTCATATTCAGGTTGAGTTCTTAATTCGAAACCTTCAGCTCTGATATCAACAATGGTAGCAATAGAAGCTAATAACATATGTTCATCTAAGAGTTTGAATTTGGGAAGGAAAAGAGCAGCAACTACAGGATGGACGAATGAAAAGATGTTAACTTTAGATCTGTCAACTTTTTGTAATTGAGCCATGTTAGAGCAATCAGTGTAAACAATTGATTGGAGAGTAACTTGGCTATGGAGCTCTTTGTAGGTAGCAGCAAGAGTTCTGATAGTATTGAAGGAGTCAAGATCATCTCTAGAAACCTTGGCTTTAGCAGCCATGTGGTATGAGGAAGGCATGAAACCTAAACTTTTGCCCATTTCAGTAACAGCAGGTTCCCATAATTCAGGACCAGTTAAACCACTCTTATCCATGAAAATTAAGTTAATAATGACTTGCATTTCTGAATCATCAAAGTCATATTTCTTTTTGTATTCAGTAATCTTTTGGATGTAAGCTTGTTTTGAGAGATTGGGGTGTTTAGCCATAAGTCTTTCTCTAATTTTTTCAGCTAATTTTCTAACTCTCTTCATTTTATCGAAATACTTTTTCATGATAGAATCAACAATTTCCTCATCCTTGTATTTGTGTCTCAACTCTTCCATGAGTTGGTATGAGCTTCTTTGTTTATTCTTTTTAAAGATATTAGCTACTTCTTTATCAATATCTTCATTACCAGAAGGTTTGTTAAATGATGTATTTGAACTAGACATACTTGTATATATATTAAATTATATATTTTTTTTTATAAAAAAATCAATAAATATTATAGATTTTTTATATTTATTGATTGATTAAAAAAATCTATTATATTAGATAAAAAAATTTGTTATATTTTTATATGGTCAATACACCCTTTTAAAAATTTAACCTATATATTTTAGAAATTTTATTATATATTTTATACTATTTTTAACTATTTATATTTATTATTCTTTGTCCACAACTGGATTTTTGGATGATTGTTTAGTATTTTTTAGTTTATTTATTTTTATTATGTTTGTATACGCTGAATTTTGATCATTTTTCATTTTTTGAGTATTCACTTTGTTTATTATTTCACCCATATATATGAATTCATCTATAGATTTATTACGTATATTTTCTTTCGAATTTTTATTTATACTTTCATTTGTTTTATTTATATTTTTTTTATTCATCTTTTTAACCGATGTTCTATTTAAATCTGCTGCAAAAACCAATTTATCTGATTTCTTTCCATTCGAATATTTATTTATTAAATATGATAATATTACACAACTCATAAATCCATGTATCTCCAATAAATCCCAATTTTGTTCACCATATATATAATTTTCTAATATGTCTCCGTTTGACAAATTGTCTAATACCTGAACATATTTTTCTTGTATTATAAATTTATAATAATTTTCATGTATCATTAATGGCATTAAAACTTTTTCTGTTTCATATAGTTCTAAACATGTATCAATATTTTTATAATCAGTCAACATCTTTTCAGTAGCTTTATATAGATCAAAATCTAAATCCTTTTTTTTCATAATTCCCATAAAATTTTCAAAAATATTATTTGTTATTTTGTTATTTCCATAATTTATTTTTAATTCATCTAATTGTATTAACATCTTTCTCATGTCATTTTGACAATATTCTATAAATTTATTTATTTGGTCCCATTCTAAATTTATCTTTTCTGTCCTACATATTTGATATAACCATCTATTTATCTCTGATTGAAAAGGAGAATATATTTTTATTTCGTTTGAATACTTTTTGGTCTCGTTTAATTGTTTATTATGTTGATTATTTGTTATTATTACTATTGGCATCCATCTATTAAAATTATTATCTTTTATTATATTGAATACACCTACTTTATCATTTAGTGTTATTACTGATTCTAATTCATCAATCAACAATACCATTTTCTTACTTTTCGAATCTTCTGATTCTATAATATTATTTTTAATTGATAATTTTGATATTAAATCAATGTCTATTTTAATTTTTGGATCTAACATATTTAAATTTATTACTTCGTATTTCAATTCTTTTAATATTATATTTATTATTGATGATTTACCACATCCATGTGGACCTGTTATCAATAAATTACCTTTTCTTTTACTATATTCTGTTTCTATCTCTGAAACATTTACTAATTTTTTCTTTCTTCCTTTTGATGATTTTTTTAATAAACCATTTGATTTTAAAAATGTTTTCACATCATCATATGATTCTAACCAACTCTTTATATATTCTATACTTTTACTATTACCTACTATATCTGATAATTTATTTGGACGGTATTTATTTTGTATTAAAGATATTGATCCATTTGATCCCGAATTATTTGACATTTATATATTATCATATATTATATAAATTATAAATCAATATTTTATAATTTATTAAAAAATATTTTATTAAAAATTATAGTAATTTCTTACTATTGTATCATCAAAATTCATTAATTCATTAATTTCTGTTTCTATTTCTGTTTCTATTTCTGTTTCTATTTTTGATTCTATTTTTGATTCTATTTTTGATTCTATTTTTGATATAATTTCAGATACTATTTCTAAACTAATTTTATTATTTTTATCTGTATTTACTATTTGATCATTTTCTAATTCTTGGAATATTTTATCTTCTAAATCATTATTGATTGTTGTCACTTTAATCTTTGGTATTAATATTGATTTATCACTTTTTGTTTTACCAATCAATTCATTAAATTTTATCTCGGGATTTTCACCTAGTTCATTTAAAAAACTATTAGATACTAAATTATCTTTATTTAAATTATCAACTTCATCTAAAATATTTTTATTATTATTTTTTAATCTTTCTAATCTTTCTAATTCTTCTAATTCTTCTAATTCTTCTAATTCATCTAACCCATTTAAATCTAATCCTTCAAATTTTGACATTATTTTAATTTTTTCTATTTCATTTTTATCAAATAAATCTATTTCATTTGTATTGTTATAATTTTGTTTATTATTTTTAATTCGATTTACTATTTTTATTATGTCATTTTTTGTATTTTTAATTAATGTCAATTCTTTTACATATTTAATTGTATGATCATTTAGTAATATTGATACTGTATTATTTTTTTGATTATAATTTATTAAATTTGTATTATAAAACATTATATCATCTGTATTAATTTCTATAGGAACTCTTTGATAATAAGGTATTAAAAATTTTTCTGTTAAATGAATACCATGTATACATCTTTTTATTGTCTTTCCATTTAAATTCTCTTCTCTCAATGAATTATAACATTTACCATACATCATATCATTATAACAAATTTTTATTTCTTTAGTACATGCTCCGAATTTACAATTGTAACCTCCAGGACATTTCTTGTTTATACAATTTTTACATTCTTTTGTATATAAATTTAAATCATCAAATAATAATTTATCATTATATAAATCTATGTAAGATAAATCATCCCAATTGTATATCATATTATAAATATATTCTCTTAATGGATCCTTTTTTTGTTCATTTAAATTGTGTGCAAACATGCATTTTCCTTTATACATACACTTTGCATTATTTACTATATTATAACATAACAATTTTTTAATATTTTCTTTATTTTTTTCAAAAAACATATCTGGATCCATTTTATCATTTTGTTCATCATCGCTATTATAATCAGAATTATTATCCATTTTATTAAGATCTATTATCATTGTTATATTATATAATAATTTTTTTATATTGTTATTTTATATAAAAATTAATAATTATGTCAATCAATAATTTAAAAGAAATAGTAGATTTTTCTAAGTATAATAATACATATTCCGATTTTGATGCTGTTCAAGAATTATTAGGTAATCTTAATTTTACAAAATATAGATTTAAAAATAATAAACCTTCTTTATTTGAAAATACAATATTAAATGGAGGCGGATCTAAAATTATACCTTTAGATCATTACGGTGATTCAAATGATTTAACTGGTGGAGCTGTAGATCCTCAAACTGGACAATTTATTCCTGATGATGTTGCTACCGCTCAAATATTAGCTAATCCTTCTTTACAATCTAACCCACAAATGATTGATTTACCGTCTCAACAAATGGATCCTAGACAACAAATGATGGGAATGCCACCACAAATGATGGATCCAAGTCAACAGATGATGGGAATGTCACCACAAATACCACCACAGATTGACCCAAGACAACAGATGATAGACCCAAGACAACAGATGATAGACCCAAGACAACAGATGATGGACCCAAGACAACAGATGATTGACCCAAGACAACAGATGATGGATCCTAGTCAACAGATGATGGATCCTAGTCAACAGATGATGGATCCTAGTCAACAGATGATGGGAATGCCACCACAGATGGATCAATTAGGATTACCTCCACAATATTTTTCAACAATGAAGTCATCATTTCCTGAAAAATACTTACCAAGACCAGATTTTGTAACAGGAGATATCCAAACTTATACAATACAAAAGGGAACAATATTATATCATTCAATATCAAACAAAAGAGGTTTTAATACAGAAAATATTCAATTAGGTCAAGATAGATTAATAATGTTCTTTACTCCTAATTTTAGATTAGCATCAGATCAAATAGAAGGTTGTAGTATTGATAAACAAAAAGGTTATATTCATGCATTTGAAGTGACACAAGATATACCAAATATTTATATAAAATTACCTTACGATACTGATGAGGATATGAGTTTAGCATCACTTCATAGTCAATTTTGTGCAGGAAGTAAAACATATAATGGCGTAGGGTTCTTTTATCCTAAAAATGAAATAGAATTATTTAACTCAGCTGTATTAAAATCATCACCAATACCAGCATCTATATCGAGTGAAAATTTTTATTCTGAATTTGGATTGTGTAATCCTACTCCTTATTTAAAATATTTATATACACAAAAGTGTCAAAGTTTAAGAAAATTATCACAACCATATAGATTTGATAATATAAATTAAAAAAAAATATTTTTAGATTAATAATTATATGAGTTCACATAATTATTCTGATAATAAAAAATTTTTCAAATATATTCAACAATTTAAATATGAAATTAATAAAGACGAAAATAATATAGAATTGTTAACTATAAATTATAATAACAAAGAAGCTAAATTTAAATACCTGTTATTATTTACAGAGGATACTAAAACAGGAAAAATATTATGGTCATGTGATAATCCATATTCTGATCAAAAAACACAAAAAGTAACTTTTAAAATTAAAAAGAATATTGATGAGAAAAAAAAATTTAATTACGAATCATTAAATAATGATGATTTATTACAATTAATAAAATTAATAATGAAATTAGATAATGATATCGAATTTAATAATCAAATAATTAAACCAATTTGGATATTAAATAGCGAATATAAAAAATATAAACAATATTATTTAATAACAGATATAATTTATTATTAAAATTTACTTAATAAAAAATAAACTAAACCAACTTTTTATATCTAAATAAAATATAATTAAATGGTCAATTATATTTATACAAATTCAAATATACTAAAAAATAAAATAGATAAAATAATTTTAAAATCAAAAAAAATAATACAAAGTAATAAATGTAAATTTTGTGATAAAAATTTTGATTCAGTTTATTCATATAAAAAAATAAAAATATCAGATTCAGATATACATTTATTTGAAGATCATAATATGATAGATTTTAGTTTATATACATCAATATGTAAAGAGAAATTAGAATTAGAATATACATTATCATTATTAGATTCAAATTCAATACAAATAATGGATGGTTTGTATGAGAATGGTGGTATAAAAAAATATTTAGATCAAAAGAAAAATTTGTATACTTCAAAAAAAAATAAATTTTCAGAACACTACGGGTTTATAGTTTTTAAAGATGATTTGGTAGAAAAAATAACAACAATGATAGAAAATAGAGTTGATAAAAAAACTGATCCAGATATATATCAACCATTAACTCAAGAAGATCATTTTGAAGTAAATTATATATATCATACTCATCCAAAAACTCCTTGGATAGGATCAAGATTAAAACACCATATTTTATATGAATTTCCATCAATTTCTGATATTTTACATTTTATTGATTGTCATAATTTAGGTAAATTGTTAGCATCATTAATAATTACTCCAGAAGGTATGTATATTATTCAAAAGTACAATTTTAATAGAGAAAATATTAAATTAGATTTTGATATATTTATTGATAAATTAGAAGATATATATATTGAATGTAGAGATGATGCATATGAAAAACACAAATCAATTGATTATTCAAGTTTAAAATTAAATAATGAAATTAAACTACCAGAAGAATATTTTTATTCATCAATTTCAAAGGATTTTACTTTTATTAATAAAATAAATAATTTACTAAAAACATATGATTTATTTATAGATTATTATCCAAGAATAAAACTTTCAAATACAAATTATTGGTTAATCCCAGATATATATTTACCTAATATTTAGTGGAAAAAAATATTTTTACAATTATAATATATACTTTAATATATATTAAAACAAAATAATGTATAAGGAAAAATTAATAATAATATTAGTAATTACTTTAATAATTATTTATTATTTAAATAATACTATTAGTTCAAAATTAAATATTATTGATAACTTTGATTTGATAAACAAAGATCATTTAATGATTGTGGTAACAGATGATGAATTTTATTATTTAAATATTAAAAATAATGAAACCAATAGATTTGATGTATATAGGATCCCATTATATTTAATTAAATCTTTTTATAATTGAAAAAAATAATGTAAAAATATTCGATAAAAAAAATTTTAAATATAGTGATTATTTTTATTTTTTTAGTAATATTATATATTTATAATATATAATATATGTATAAAATGCGTGAAATCATCATAGTATTAATTATTATAGCTATTCTTATGTTTCTCTATAACCAAAAATTCGATGGAAAAGAAGGTTTTAGAGTCGAATCACAAAACTTTGTTTACAACAATGCATTTGGTGTAGCAGATAGATTAGATTATAATCAAAAAGAAACACCAGGTTTAGCTTCATTACCTACCAATAATACAATGGGACCTTCATCAGATACTGGTGTAAATCAAAATAACTCTCAAAATCCTTCAAGTGCTAAAGATGTATTTGATAACAGAGGTTACAAATGGACTGCTAATGCCAAAGATCCTCAAGTAGATGTTATCACTGCTGCTGTTGATGATAAAATTCTCAGACAAAAATTCGAAAGAACTTATATGTTAGATCCTGATGGTTCAGTAGCTCAATATGATCCTACTTATTTCAAGATCTCACCAAGTTGCTGCCCTGCCCAATATGCTCCTCCTTTCAAAGTTACTGATAAAGATCAAACCAATTGTGATTATGCACAAAAATATGTAGCTAATCAATACTCTGGTATGAATTATCAAGATGGTTATGGTTGTGTTTGTATGACTCCTGATCAAGCCGATTTCTATGGTACAAGAGGTGGTAATACTGATTAAATTTAAATTTTAATTTTTTATTTTATTAGCTTTATAAACTTAAATTATAAAGATAATTTATAACAATATAAAAATATGAATAATAAAAAAGATAATTCAAATATATTAAATGAATTAGATGAATTGGATGAAAAATGTATGTCACAAGATGATAAAATGAAATATTTACGAGAATTAAATAAAAAATATAATTATCCAGAATCAACCTTAGAATTTATGGAAAATCCAGAATATAAAATTTGTGATGGATTTAATTTAAATCAAATCAAATCATTTAATAATTCAGATTTCAAATCATTAATAAATTTGATGGAAAAAACAGTGGATTTTTTAGAGGATAATGGTATTACATATTGGTTAGATTCAGGTACTTTATTAGGTGCTTGTAGAAATGGTAAATTTATTCCTTGGGATGATGATGTAGATTTAGCTATACCATATGATTCTTTTATTAAAATTCAACAAATTATTAAAAATTATCCAAAAGAATATGTTAATGGTGTTAAATATAGAATTTGTAATAATTATAAAATAAAATTTACAGAAATTTCAACTAAATCACTCTTGGATAAAAATAAACCATTTTTATTAAAAACCTTCCATTTAAATGATTATCTTGATAAAAATGTATTTGTTGATCTTATGAATTACTTTCCAATTGAAAATAATACTTATGTTTCTAATGTTATTAAATGGAAATACCTTTTTGCATATCCTTTTGATTCATTGTATCCACTTAAAAAAATAGAATTTGAAGGTAGAAAATACTGGTGTGTTAATAAAACTGACGAATTTCTTAATAATACCTATTGGTTTTGGAAAGAACTTGCTGTCGCATCTAATGCACATTTTAAATATCTCGCAGAATTTAGAAATAAAAAAATTTATTTTAAATTAAAATAAATTAATTAATTAATTGATTATGAAAAATCTTGTAACGAATACAACTTATTCTATAGAACAAAACAATGATCAAGTTTATTTTATTGATTCAACTGGGGAAAAACAAAATCTCGGGCTTGTTTTAAATTTAGAAAATATTAAAGAAAAAAATGCTCAAGAATGGTTTAATTGTGTTGAACAAAAAATAACCACTAATTTATTATGTGATTTTATTATTGGTATCGATAGTACAATCACATCAAAATTATTAGATGACCCTAAAACTGATAATTTTCAAATAAATTATGGAACAATCGGTAATTTTTTTGATAACACTCAGTATTCATATAAATTTTCTAAATCAGAATTAAAATTAACTGAAAATAAAATTAATTTTTTTAAATATTGTTTTCAGATCAAAAATTTAGATTTGGATAAAATTCTTGAAGCCAAATTTCCTAATTGTCTTGTTGAATATAAACCTAATTTTATACAAATTTGTTATATTAGTTCAAATACTTGAATTTACTTTAAATACTTGAATTAAGAGGAAGAGTAGTCAAATCCGGATTAGGAGTATCTTTGATAATTTTTTTTATTTCAGTCGGTCTATCAGTTTCTGATAACACTAATGATGATTTATTTTCAGAATGAGTATAAAATTTTTCTAATTGTGATGACATTTGTTTAATTTGAATTTCATTAAGTTCAGCAGAATCTGTAATCCAATAATATTGAAGAGTACATCTTATAGGATATCTAAAGTCCCGCTCTAATTTTAATCCACGAGTACCAATAAATTTACCTTTTGATTCTGAACTTACTCGTAACATTGCATTATCTAATCCTAAATTTTTAATGGGTTTTTCTACTCGATTTTCTATACTACAAGTTCTTATACAGCATTCAGTATTAAAATTATTAGACATAACATAGTTTGTTAATGAAGTATTTAGATTACAAATGTATTTATCTGACAAACCTAATGTTAAACTAGATAAACATTCACTTTCTTTTAGTAAGATTTTACAATCGCTTGATAAATAATTAAGACCATAACTATCAAATTGTTCAACACATCCTTCCTCACACACATCATCATCAAAATCTTCTTTTGTTAATTTATAATTAGTAGGTCCTTTACTAGTGTAAGAACTATATAAAACTGGTGTTGGTTTTATAGATGATAAGTAAATTGGAATAGAAGACTTTAAAAATGATTTAGGTCTTTCTGGTTCTTTTACTTTTAATGGAACTTGATATATAAATATAACATTACGTTCTTTTTCTTCTTCAGACATTGGAGCATCTAGATCTTTACCTAATCTTTTACGTTCTTCTTTGAGTCTTTCAGCGACAAAATCATAAGCTAAACCTTCTAAATTAAAAAGTACATCAGTAGTATTAGAATTTAACACTTGAGCACTGGTACCTTGATTAGAGCTAATAATTACTAGAACAGCAGGATTAGTTTCAGTAGTTTGATAATTATACATTCGAACATTAAAATTTACTTCTGAATATGAAGCAGGTAAAATACAAGCTTGAGTTGAACAAAGTACCATAGTATCATCATCATTTATTAATTTACTTATTGATTCATTATCTGTATATTTGGTAATATTTTCTAAATATTCTGTTAAACTAATTCTTTTAAGTTCATTACCAGACTCATTACCAACAGTTACATTAAACTTGTCGATGGGGTGGTCGACAGTAACATCAGCAAAATTAGGTCTTCGAATAACTGGCATATCGGTATCTTCTGCTCTTAATGTTAAATCAGAAATATTTGGACCAATACTAGAATTTTTGTTTCGAGCAGTGTCCTCCCAACAAACTCTATGTGCATCTAGACCATAAGATTGTAAAAGTGATTTTAATTTATAATCTGAAACTAATGACGAAATTTTAGTAGCTAATGACTTGTTTGAATAAAAATTAGACATTGTTGTGTATTAAATTATATAATTGATTTAATTTTATACTTTTTCAAATTAAATATTTATTTTAAGTATTTGACTATGTTTAATTTTGAATATAAAAATATAAAAATATTTTATTGATATAATAATGGATTTTAGATATTTAGTAGAAACTAAGTGTGAATTTAATAATTTTTTATGTGATATACTAGTTCCACATATATTTCATGGTATTAAAGGTATGTTTAAATATGCAGAAAATGTTCATGACCAAATAGAACAAAAAAATAAAAGAGGAGGTAAATTTATTAGTCCTGGTGTTATCAATATATTTAAAAAAACACTTGATGGTATTAAGGAATTAAATAATCATGAAATAGAGGAAGAATATCAAAGAATAAAAGCAAAATCAGGTTGTATTGATTTTTTTGACAATTTGGTAAAAGCATCATTTAAAAGTTATGTATTATTTTTAACATGGGATCCAAAAATAGAGGAATCAATGTATTCAGAAAATAAAATTTATGATGAAATATCTATAAAAGATTTTATTCATAAATGTTATATTGTTTGTTGTGATTATTTTAGGGAAAATCCTGAATTATTTATTAACAATAGAGGTAATAAAAAGGATATAAACCAAATTATTAAAAATTGTATTGAAATTGCTATGAAAAAAAGTCTTCCTTATAATCAAATTATTGAAGACTATCTTAATATTGAGTTTACCAAAAAGGATGATATATTTAATAAAGAATTGGCTGATGTTAAAAATATGGTTAATGTTATTATGCAAAATCAAAAATACGGATCGAGACCTAATGTCAGATCTATTATTGAAGAAGATGAATCAGGATTATCAGGTGGATCAGAACAATTTGTTAATGTTGGACATTCAAGTAAAAAGGAAGAATTAGAACAATTCATCAATAATGAAATGCATAAACAAATGGATGGTGTTTCAGTAACATCCGGTCAAGTATCAGCTCCATCATATCGTGAAAGTGAAAATTTATCCAAAAGTGGAACTACAATTAAATCATTATCTAAATCAGATGATGTTTTATTAGAAAAAAGAACAACTTCAGTCACTGATAATGGATCTGAACAAGTAGGAGGTGATGCTCAATCTGACCAATCAGATACATCTGATGAAATAGCTCAAGTTTCTGAAACATCAGTTGATAGTGATAATTTAACTAGATCATCTATGAAAAGTAAAGAAATTAATGAAATAATGGAAGGTGGTTCAAGAGAAGATACTGGGTCAATTGGTTCAGTTGGTTCAGTTGGTTCAGTTGGTTCTACTAAATCAGCAGGTTCAGTTGGTTCCAAAACATCAAAAACTTCTAAAACATCAGTAGTTGAATTATCTAGTCCACCAGCAATTAGAAAGAAAGCAGGTGATAGAATGGAAGAATTAATCGCACTGTCAAAACAAAATGGTTCAGGATCAAATAAAAATATTAAAATTTCTATGAAAAATAAAAATAATGTATCAAGAAAAGAATTTCAAGAAATGGAATCATTTTATGATTCAATGGTAAAATAAAATATAGATAATTAATATATAATTAATATATAATGGATAATTCAGACTCAAGTACTGATTTTAAAAAAATATTATCAAGTTATATTTTGCTTATCGCTCTCTGTATTTTTGTTGTAATTTATTTAATTATAAATTATGATAAGGTTAAAGCTGGTGATATTTATAGTGGAGATTTAACCAAAAGTATATTGTTAACTGGTATAATAACTTTATTAATTTATATGTTTGCAACATGGGATGATGATTCAATGGAATTGTCTGAAAAGGATGGTGTACAAAAAAATAAAGTATTGGAAATTGAAGTTCCAAAATATAAATTAGGAGGAGCTATACCACAATCAGGTATTCAAACAATAGAACCTGTCATTCAATCAATTCAACCTATACAACCCATGAATTCAATCAAGTTAGTTCAACCAGTTCAAACTGGTCAATCTGTTCAATCTGGTCAATATGGTCAATTAGTTCAACCAATCCAATTAGTCCAAGCAGTTCAACCAGTTCAATCAGTCCAAGCAGTTCAACCAGTCCAATTAGTTCAATCAATGGAACCGATTGTTGGTTCAAATGCAAAAGGTAGTCTAGGTGGTTTTAATAACAGAACTGGAACAAATCCAGTAGTAGTACCACCAAGCAACTCATTAGGTTTAACCAATTTTAATATATTTAATAAAGTAGATAATCCCGCAATGTCAAACCCAAATATATTTGTTTCAAAAAAAAATATAAATAAATATGGAATTAAATTTTAATTGAATAAATAAAAAAAATAAAAAATTTTTTATATTAATATCTTATTATATTATAGATAATAAGATAAATGAGTACTAAAGATGTAAGACTTGGTGGTAATAGTAGTTTACCAGTAAAGGAATTTAAATTAGAATCAATGTGTGAAAATCCAGCCATTGTAATGATAGCAAAAAGAGCATCAGGTAAATCATGGGTATGTCGAGCAATTTTAAAGCATTTCAAAGATATACCAGTAGGAATAATAATAGCTCCAACAGAGAAAATGGCGAATCCTCCATTTTATTCAGATTTTTTCCCAGATTCATATATACATTATGAATATCGTAGTGAAATAATAGAAAGATTATTATATCGTCAAGATAAAATGATAGAAAAACAAGCTGAAAGACAAAAAGATGGTAAAAATCTTGATCCTAGAGGGTTTATCTTGATGGACGATTGTTTAAGTAAAAAAGGATCTTGGATGAAAGATCAACCTATTATGGAATTGTTATTCAATGGTAGACATTATAGGTTGATGTATTTGTTAACAATGCAATTCCCTCTAGGTATTACACCAGAACTCAGATGTAACTTTGATTATATATTTTTATTGGCAGAAGATTTTTATTCGAATTTAAAAAGATTATATGATCACTATGCTGGTATGTTTCCAACATTTGATGCTTTTAGAGCAGTTTTTAAAGAATTAACTAATGATTATGGAGCAATGGTTATAGTTAATCGTGGTGCCAGAGCAAGTTTTTTAGAAAAAATATATTGGTTTAAAGCTGGTAATGATAAAGTTGGTATGATTGGATGTAAACAATTTATTGATCATCATAAAAAAAATTATGATGAAAACTGGAGAAAAAGAAATAAAGCATTTGATATTATGGATGTGTATAAAAAGAAATCTGCTCCACCTGCTATGAAAGTAGAAAAAGTTGGAGCATTTGAACCTAAAAATTAATAGGATAAATAAATTTAATAATTTAATAATTTAATAATTTAATAATTTAAAAATTTTCTTAATTATTTTTATAAAATGGATTATAAGAATAAATATTTAAAATACAAAAATAAATATTTAGAATTAAAAAACAAATTATCAGGTCAAAAAGGTGGTGTGATTCAACCAAAACCAATTCCTAGAGTTGGATTAGGAACATGGGAATTGCAAGATGAAAATGATCAACAAAAATATATTGATCTTTTTTATAATGCATTAAGAATAGGATATAGATGTTTTGATTGTGCTACCATATATAGAAGTGAAAAAAATTTAGGTATTGCTATTCAAAGAGCTATTGCAGAAGGAATAGTTACAAGAGAAGAATTATTTATAATAGGTAAGGCAGATTTACTAGGCTCATTTAGAGTATCATTAAAAGATTTACAAATAGATAAATTTGATTTAGCTTTATTTCATCATTATCATGGACCTGAAGATTGGGATCTCATGGTAGAGTTAAAAAGATCTGGATTAGCTGATAATATTGGTGTTTCAAACATTTATATAAATAAATTAAGAACATTATTAAATTATTGTGATTCAAGATCAATTGAAAGACCGGTTGCAATAGAAGATGAAATTAATTTATATTGTCCTGAAGTAGAGCTTGTTAATTATTGTAATGAACAAGATATAAAAATTATAGCATATACTCCATTAGGACAAAAAGAAGGTTTAAAAAATTATCAAGCAAGAAGTGATTTAAATCAAATTGCTAGTATATATAGTATAAGTGTAGCACAACTATTATTATTATGGGCTGTAAGACGTGGTATTACAGTTATACCTTTATCTACAAATGAAGAAAGATTAATTCAAAACTTGGATGTAAATAGAATGTACGATAATCCTGGTATTTTAACAGAAGAACATTTTAATGAAATAACCAGATTAAGTTTAGATAGTTCAGGATTTCCAAGTATAAATGATGCAGTTATTGCAAAAGTTTCTGATGAATAAATAAAAAATATACAACCAAAATTAAAATTTATTTTATATATAGAATATTAGAAAATGAACTTGAATTTGTTAGATTATTTGATAATTGGGTATTTAATATATTATTTTGGTTTAAAATATATTAAATCTGCATACAAAAATATGTTAAGATGTGAAAAACATGATATTTGGGATTGTGTTGAATGTGAACAAGAAGATTTGGATAATTAAATTTGTTTAATTTGTTTAATTTGTCTAAATAAATATTAAAGTTGAGAAATAAAGTATTTATTGATAGCTTCAGTTCTTCTAATAGTATCTTCATAAGTAGAATCAATCCAAACTGATGGTTGAGTGAACATAGTTTTATATATTTGAGTAACATAGATAGGATCGGTTTCTTCTTCTTCTAATGTTCTTGGTAAATATTTATATATTACTTTTTGATCACATTTTGCTGACAATTGTGCATTTGACATAAAATATACTGTTAAAAAAACTATCCCGCAAATTAATATTATTATAAAAAATCCTTTTCCTAAATCCATTATATATTTAATTAATATATTTAATTAAATTTATTAAAAAAATTTTGTTAAAAAAATATTTGGTTTTAAATCAAATTAAATCAAAACATATTTAATATTTACTTTTTAAGATCTGAATAAATTTGGTTAATAGCTGCAAGTTTTTCCTCTAATTCTTTAAGGTTAGTCTTTGATTGATCAAGATCTTTTTGAATCTTTGATTTTTCATCTTTAGCATTAGAAATTTGATCATCAATAGTTTCTTCAGTATCAGCACTATTAGCATATTCTTCAACCTTTTTACTAACATCTTCTTCACTAATACCTGATTGAGCAGAGACAGATTGACCAGGGTATGATGGTTCTGCTACACCAAGACCAGTAGTAGAGGGAGCATCAGTTTGACCTGTAACAACCTTAGCACCTTTAAGTTTTTCGTCTTTTCTTTCTTTTTCTGAAACTTCTTCTTCTTTAAGAGCATCTTTGTAAGCCTTCATGTAAGTATTAAGTGATTTTTCTCTGTATACAGGATCTTCTTCAGTTTGCATATTAGAAATATCAACATCGAAAGGTAACCATTTACCAACCTCACCTACAAAAACATTATGAAGTTTATCAACCTTTTGTAAAAGTTCAGCACGAGCCTTAGCTTGTTCATAAGTTTCAAATACACCACGTACCTTAACACCTAAAATTTTTTGATCTTTAAATTCTTCTCTTTTATTTTCAGGGAAAGCTCTAGGTGTTAACATAGATAAAACACAAAAGTTTTGTTTCTTTACAAGTTGAACAAAGGGCTTATCCTCGTCTAAATGATCTTCATCTTTAAAATTTGACATCTGTATAATATTTAATTAATATTAATTTGTTTAAATTGTTTTTTTTGTTTTTTTGTTTTTTATTAAGTTAATTTTAAATTATTCTAAATAGAACAAGATGGATAAGTAAGATCGAGTACATATAAAAGTACGGAACTAATAGTACAAAATAATAAAATTAATTGATTGATAGTAATAGTAGGATAATTACCGATAATATATTTAAGAAAAATAAAACTGATAATAAAGTTAAGTAAAAATTTTACAGCTCTATTTAAGATAATATAATTGGTATCATAAACAGGTAGCTTTACAGGTTCATGTTGAATTTTTTCAATTTGTGATAATAAATTATTACTCATATATATAAAATTATATATAAAAAAAATAGTGTTAAATATAAAATTAAACACTAGGGAAAAATTGCCAACCACATTCTTTACAAATATTTTTCCAAATATCATCTTGAATTCTTAATTTAGTTCTTGATTTTAATAATGGAAAACATTTAACATAATCATCAAGTTCCAATAATTGGAAAAACTTGTGTAAGACATAAGAATAAGATAAAAAGTTAATTCTGTCTTTGGGACAATGTTTTTCAAAAGGTTCTTGAATTTTATCAAACATTTTTTTTAATTTTTCTTCAGTTTCCCTATTGATCGAAGGAGCAGGTTTACCTGTAATTTTTGAAATAATATAAGCAATATGTTCATAATAATCATTTAATTTTAATTTTTTCAATATTGTTTTAACTTGAGAAATTTGAGAATAATGAAGTGTTTTCATTCTATTTTTTCTAATTTCATTTTTAATCATTTCAATAATATTATCAGGAATTTCAGTTGATTCTTTAGCTTGAAATTGACTTAACCATTCACAGAAATGATTTTTTCTTTTATATGGGAAAGTCGGTTTTTCAACCATAGGATCTTTATAATTTGTTACTTCGCTTTCAACAATAAAGTTTTCTACCTCACCGCACTTCATACATGCATATATACCCTCATTATAAATAAGAACTTTATCAACTCCACATTTAATACAAGGTTTTGCTATTTTCTTTTTACTTGGATAACCTTCCAATACTATTTTATATTCTTCATATAATGTAGCTCTATCATATACAACTGGTTTAGAAATATTTTGGTTATTTATTAAATTGGTATTATTAATATTATTAGAATTATTTGAATAATTTGTATTATTATTGATAGTAATATTTGAATTAGAAATATTATTTTTAGAATGGGAATCAATATAATTAAAAATATCATTATTATCTTTTATTAATGATTCTACATTTTTAACACGTTTTCTAGTTACTTTTTTCTCTTTTCTTTTAGATTTAGATAGTTGATTAAGTAAATCTAATTTTGAAACTTTATCACTAAAAATTTCTATACCATCAAAATCAAAAGATCCGGATTTTTCTTTAGGTTTAATATCTGAAATAATCAAATTATTTGTTTCTGAATCCGTATCTTTAACATTTATATTCATATTTTTAATTGATTCAATAACTCCATCAGAAATATTAATAGTACTATCATACCCCTTATCATTAATATTATCAGTTTGTATATTGTTTGTATTATTTTTGTTAGAATTAGTGTTATGAATATTCATATTGTTAAAATTGACATTATTAAAATTAATATCATTGTTAGTATTGATATTGTTATTGGTATTAATATTATTGTTGATAATATTATTGTTTGTGTTTATATTGTTGTTGTTATTTTTTTCAATTTCGATTTGTTCGATTTCTTTAGGATTAATGCCATCTATGATATTATAATAGTTAAATAAAATATCATAGGTTTTAGAATAGTATTCAAGTTCATCTTCATAATTAGAAATTTTATTAATATCATCTTCAAGATTATTAATATCGTCAAGTAATTTAGATCTGATACAAACATAATTTGGAACGTTAGAACTAGAATTATCTAAATCAGCAAGATCTTTTTTAAGTTTTTCTAATTTTTTTATTTTCTTTGGGATATCATCTCTTTTCTTGTTAATACCATCCATAATTTTTTTATGACTACTATCTAAAGTATCGATGTTGGACAAATATTTTATTTTGTCCGGTTTAAATTTAAACTGGCAGTTACTCATATATATAAAGTAAATTTAAACATCTTTTAAATCAAAAATTTTTTAATATATAGAATATAATAAAAATATAGTAAAAATATGATTTTTGATAAATAATAAAAATTTTTAATTATAAAAAATTTATTTAATTTTGCGAAAAAATAAAAATTTTTTTTCTAAACCAATAATATATAATAACACAATGGGTGGTGGTTTAATGCAATTAGTCGCTTACGGCGCTCAAGACGTTTACCTTACTGGTAATCCTCAAATTACCTTTGAATAAAGGGTTGAAAAGCAACGGACCTATACTATATGGATATGTATAGGGTAACCTCCTTAGTTTTCCATATCATCAATTACTATTACTACAAATAAAAGTAATAATAGCGGATGATTAACAGTTGCTAGTAAGTAGAATTAGAAACACCCACTAATTCACTTGCAACACTATCAAATTGCTGGGAATCCCTAAAGCTTCTATTACCAAACTAATATAGAAATATAATTAGTGGCCAAGAGTAAAACTTGGGTATGGTGAAAATATAGAAGATAAAGATTAGTTAATCTTTAATGGGTAATCAGCAGCCAAGTCCTAAATTATTTAATATGAACATAAAAGTATTAAATAACATGGATGCAGTTCAACGACTAGATGTTAGTGGGTATAAAGATCAATGATTTTTATGCTTAAGGTATAGTCTAGCCCCTATCGGAAACGATAGGGTAGTCGCGTTTTCAAAGTAGTCTACAGAAGATACACTAACTTTGCTATTGAAACTGTTGAGCTTTCTCTCAACGGTACAGCTGATTTCGGTAAAAGAGTTACCGTTACTATTACCAGAAACGGTGATTTAGTAACCAGAATGTATCTCAGAATCGAATTAGGTCAAGTAACAATGCAAAATTATCCTCAAGATGAACTCCAAAGAAAGCAATACTTATTTGCTTGGGTTC